>OFGP01000024.1_pt1 | contig 143322 bp, 135 predicted proteins | sample 1521781 | NCBI WGS metagenome assembly OFGP01 (sample SAMEA3504113, study PRJEB24116) | mouse gut metagenome | biome: mouse gut; feature: mouse-associated habitat; material: faeces | place: Denmark | collected 2011
CCATCATCAGCAGGGCGGACTTCGACCGGGCGCAGGAGATCATCCGGCAGAGGCCGAGGCGGGCCAAAGGGACATCACAGGAGTATCCGCTGAAAGGGCTTCTCAAATGCGGCAACTGCCATCGGACATTGAGCCGTTTCCACAGTACGGCGGGATACTACTACCGATGCACCAAGAGCAGGGCGGACGAGAACAGCGATTGCCCGAAGGGGAAATTGTTCTCCGAGAAGGAGATCGAGGGCATCATCTTCCGGGCGGTCATGCAAATGCTGGCGATGTGTCAGGAGCGGAAAAAGCAGAAGTCCTCCCTGATGCTGACCCGTAAAGAGCGTATCGCCGCCTGTGTCGCAGAGCTTCAAAAGCTGGAACAGCAGCAGGAACGGCACAGGCAGGAGAAGTTCCGGGTCTACGAGGATTTCAGCGGCGGGGCGCTGACAAAGGATGCCTACCTGAAACAGCGGGCAGAGATAGACAGCAGACTCGCCGCCGCCAAAGCCGAACAGGAGGCGCAGGAACAACTTTTATCTGAACTGGAGCATCTGGCCGTTCAGGATAAGGCGCAGGAGGATGATGTGTTCACCTCCTTTGCCGGGGCAACGGAACTGACGGTGGAACTGGCGCAGACATTCATCAAGGAAGTGCTGGTGTCCTCTCCCACCGAGATTGAAATTGTCTGGAAGTTCCAGGATATGTTTGATATGCAGGGATATGACAACTGATAAAGGTTTTTACTTCACGATAAAGCGGATGCCGGGGGCGGTCTGGGAAAGACCTGTTGGCCGCCTCTGGCATCCGTAAAAAATTTGGTGTTTAGTTGACACAAGGAGATTTTTCCCGTTTCGGCCGGGATTATCTGACGGTGGGAAATTATATTTTCCGTATATTTCCCTTTTGGGGAGTGCGCTTTATCTCCGTAAACGACGGATTTGACAGCGCCGCCCGGAGGGAAGCGGACAGCCTTACGGTTTCCTTTAAGACCCTTTTAAACGATTTTTACAGTCAGGATTTGTCGCGCAAGGTGCGGAGCGCGCAGTATTTCAGGGCGGAAAAGGGAGAATTTTTGTCTTCCTTTGCGCCGTTCGGGTATAAAAAGGACGCCGGAAATAAAAACAGGCTGATTCCCGACGAGGCGGCGGCAGAGATTGTCCGCCGTATTTTTTATATGGCGGCGGAAGGGAACGGTACGGCGGAGATTGCCCGGAGGCTGAACGGCGAAGGCATTCCGACGCCCATGCAGTACAAGAAAGCGGCGGGCTGCACCCGCAAAACGTGGGGAAGGAGCGGTGACGTCAATTTCTGGACGCCTCAGGGGGTGCTGAAAATCCTGCGGGACGAGCGCTATACCGGAAAAAATATCTACGGAAAAAGAAGGCGGATACAGGTGGGAAGCGGAGGAGCCAGAGCGGCGGACAGGGAGAAATGGATTGTGGCGGAGAACACCCATGAGGGGCTGGTGACGGAGGAAGAATTTGACAGGGCGCAGGAAAAGATAAGGAGGCGGGAGAGGAAGAAGAAGCCGGAGAATGATTGCCGGGGAACGGTTGTACCGGGGAACGCGCCGGAGGGGTTGCCAGAGGGAGAGGGGATGGAAAAGCATTGCCGGGAGGAAGATGCCGCCGCTAAAGAGAAAAATTTGAGGAGGCTGAAAAACAGCCTTGCCTCCGCAGAGGAGGAGAGAAAGGCGCTTTACGGGCAGTTTGCCCTGGGGGAAATTTCAAAGGAGGAGTACCTCGTGGGGAAGGAGGCGGCGGAGAGGAAGAAGGCAGACTTTCTTCGTCAAAATATTTTTAGTCCCTGTCAGTCAGCAGGAGAAGAAGGTTATGCCGCCATAGACATCATCCGCTATTACTATGGAAGCGATATGTACATCAATACTGCCACAAGCATTTCAGGGGTTCCCTCCTCCTGGCCTGGCTATGACCTGACGATTGGCTCCTCCGGGGAAAAGGTAAGGCAGATGCAGCAGCAGTTAAACCGGATTGCCAGAAATTATCCGGCGATTCCCACCATCACCGCCGACGGGATTTTCGGTCCGGCCACGGCAAACGCGGTGAAGGCTTTCCAGAGGATTTTCAACCTGCCCCCTAATGGAATCGTGGATTTTCCCACATGGTACAGCATTTCCAACATCTATGTGGGGGTCAGCCGGATTTCCGAGCCGGGAACTTAAAAATAATTAATGACACAGAGCCCGGCTTTCGCTATAATGTAGAAAAAGAAATTTTTGAGAAATACAAAAGACGGTACAAGGTACTTCAGAATGGAGGATTCCCATGAAAAGAAAGAACAAGATGATGCTTACATTGATGGCGATGGCAGTCGGGGTACTGGCGGCGGCAGGCTTCGGCGGCAGGAACGGAGCTGATTGCGCGGAGGCCGCGGGACGGCCGGTATCCATCGAATCCTGTCAGATTTCGGAGGAGGATGTGGTCTGCGAAATCAGAACTTCCAGCGTTCCGTCAAGCGACGACGGCAAGTTCTATGTCTATGCCAATGACGTTCAGTTAGACGGAACCACCGGGAGCATTGTCGCTAAAGTGGACGCGGGGAAAAGCGTCACGGCCAGTTTTCCGCTGAATTACAATACGGCGGACTCCAACTTAAGCCGCAAGTTTCTGATTGCGGTGAAGCGAAACGGGGAGATGATTCAGGTAAGCGACGAGCATTATATTACCAATCCCGAGGCCATTGCCGCCTATTCTTCCACAAGAATGGACGGAGGAATCAAGGGGCTCCTTCCTGACATCACCAAGGTTACCGGCGAGGAGCTGCAGGAGCTTGGGATTCACCAGATGGTCTATAATATGGATATCGACGATATCTGCTCGGACGAGTCGGTTCCGGGAACCGTTGCCTTTCCCTATAACGGCCAGACCTGGTACTTTAACGGAGAGCGGCTTGCAGAATATGACTCCACCATCAGGACGCTGAATAAATACGGAATCCAAATCACCATGGTTCTCTTAAACGGGGGACAGAATCCCTACGCTCAGGATTTAATCCATCCGCTGGCGGCAGACGGGGATAACTGCCCCGGCTATGCGCTGAATGTGGAGGAGGAAACCGGAGTCAACCACTTAAAGGCAATCGGGGCTTTCCTGGGACAGCATTATTCGGGACAGACCGGCTGCGGGCAGGTGGACAACTGGATTATCGGAAACGAAGTGAACGCCCGCACCTCATGGTGGTATACCAATTCCACCTCCATGGATTTGAATGTCAATATTTATGTGAAGGCGTTCCGCATCCTTTATAATGAAATGAAAAGCATGAACGCCAGCGTAAGAATATACAATTCCATCGACCAGGAGTGGAACCGGAAGTCCAATCCCGGCAGCTTTCTGGCAAAGGAGTATCTTGACCAGTTTAATTACTATATGAACAGGGAAGGAAATATTGACTGGGGGCTTTCCTACCATCCCTACAATTCGCCTCTGTACGACCCCTATGCATGGAACGGGCCGGCGGTATGGGTGAAGGACAGCATCACCACACCCTACATCACCATGCAGAATATTGATATTTTAATCGACTATATGCATGAAGATAAATTTTTGAATCCTGCGGGAGAGGTCAGGAGCATTTCCCTTGCGGAAATCGGCTATACCTCCGCTTTCGGGGACGAGAAGCAGGAGGCGTCCATTGCCTACGGTTATCTGAAAGCGGCGTCCCTGCCGGATGTGGACGCGTTCATGCTGTTCCGCCAGACGGACGAGGCTTATGAGATGGAAAGCCATCTTGCCCTTGGACTGTACGATTTGGAGGGGAACAAAAAGCCCTCTTACGAAATGTATAAGAAGCTGGGAACGGAAAACGAAGGCGAGGCAAAGGAGCGGGCATCCGAGATTATCGGAATGGACATCGACGAGATGATTCGCGACAACATTGTGTGGACCAGAGAGGGAACGGGCGTCATAGCGGCGACGGCGGAAAGCGCGGAGTAGAGCAAGCGCCGCGTCATGGGAGATACAGATGGAAAATCAGGAAAAAAAGCGGTACGGCAAATGGATAGCGGTATTTCTGACAGTTGCTCTGGCGGCAGCGGGGCTTGTGTTTGCGGCGGTAAACATGAGCCGCCCTTCGCCGGAGCAGTTTGACGCTTTTCTGGAGGAATGCTTTCGGGAGGAAGTGGCAGGGAACACCATTAATCTCCATTATATTCTGGCTTATCCCGAAAACTACGGGATTACCGATTATGAGGTGACGCTGGGGAATTTTTCGCCGGACGACGAGGAGTTTTACAGTGAGCTTGAAGAATTGAAAAAGGAGCTTTCCGCTTTTGATAAGGATACTCTGACAGGGCAGCAGCAGATAGTTTATGATATTATGACAGACTATGTGGAGACGGAGCTTTCTGCGAGGGAGTTTTCGCTGTACGAGGAGATTTTAAGCCCCACCACAGGCTATCAGGCCCAGCTTCCCATAGTGCTTGCAGAGTATACCTTCCGCACCCGGCGGGATATCGACGATTATCTGGAGCTGGCTTCACAGACAGACGAGGCTTTCGAGGAGATTGTGGCTTTTGAGCGGGAAAAGGCAAAGGCCGGTCTTTTCATGTCCGACGACGTGGCGGACGCGATTATCGAACAATGCGCCGAATTTATCGAGGAACCGGAAGAAAACTACATGATAGAGGTGTTTGACGATAAGATAGCATCCTTTGAGGGACTTTCCGAACAGGAAAAGGAAGAATACCGCATAAAGAACCATGATATTATCACCGGGGAGGTGACGGAGGGCTATCAGGTGCTGATTGACGGCCTTACGGAGCTTAAGGGGAACGGCGTCAATGAATACGGGCTTTCCTATTATGAAAAAGGAAAAGAGTATTATGAATATCTGGTTCGTAACGCGACAGGCTCCGATTTGTCGGTGAAAAAGCTTCAGCGGAGCACGGAAAAATTTCTGGAAAGCTTTCTTTTCGGTATGCAGATGAAAATAATGGAAAACCCGGAGCTTTACTATGAATTTATGGACTATGAGTACCCGGTTACGGAGCCGAAAGAGATAATAGAGGATTTAAAGGGCAGGATGGGGGAATATTTCCCGGAGCCGCCGGAGGTGAATTACAGGGTGAAATATGTCCATCCCTCTATGGAGGAGCATTTAAGCCCGGCCTTTTATCTGACGACCCCTGTTGACGATTTGAAAAATAACGTGATTTATATTAACGGAAAATATGTGGACGACGGACAGACAGAGCTTTATCCCATGCTGGCACATGAGGGATATCCGGGGCATTTGTATCAGAATGTTTACACCGGCACCGGGGAGCTTCCCCTGATACGGAGCCTCTTTTCTTATCCCGGATATTCAGAAGGATGGGCAACCTATGTGGAGTTTGAGTATTCCGGCATCCTCGGGGGAATGGAGGAGGAGCTTGCGGAGCTGTCCGGGGGAAACAGCGCATGGGCGCTGGCATTGTCCGCCTACATTGACATGGCGATTCACTACGACGGCTGGACAAAGGAGGAGGTTTCCGAATTCCTTGAGGGATACGGGATTTCCGACGAGAGCACGGTTGACGAGATATTCGATTTGATTGTGCAGGAGCCCGCCAATTATCTCAGCTATTTTATCGGCTACCTTGAGATTTTGAATCTGAGGGAAAAGGCGCAGCAGGAGCTGGGGGACGACTTTGACGTGAAGGAGTTCCATGAGTTCTTTCTTAAGACGGGACCGGCTCCCTTCTATATTATAGAGGATTGCATGGAGGAGTGGATGGAGGAGAAGGCGGCTTCCCGGTGAAAGAAGATGGAGGAGGACAGTATGCAAAAACTGGTGCTTGTATTGAGTATAGTATTTATCATCCTGACATTTGCGGGGGCGGGATATGTGCTGCTTAACCGTGGAAACGGAAACGCCGGGTATGCGGCGATACCGATGGTCTGCGCGCTGGCATGTATTTCGTTTTACCGGCATAAGGAGTGAGAAAGTGCATTTGCCGGTTGAACAGGCAAATCTCTTATGCTATAATGAACCGATTACTCAGAGAAAAATAAAAAGAAAGGGAGCAGGAATTGGATGAAAGCATTTTTAATTCTGGAAGACGGCACTGTTTTTACAGGAACGCATATAGGCGCCGACAGGGAAGTTATCAGTGAAATTGTCTTTAACACTTCCATGGCGGGGTATCTTGAAGTTTTGACGGACCCTTCCTACGCCGGACAGGCAGTATGCATGACCTATCCCCTGATTGGAAATTACGGGGTGTGCAGGGAGGATATGGAGTCGAAAAGGGCGTGGCCGGACGCTTTTATTGTAAGGGAGCTTTCACGCACGGCAAGTAATTTCCGAAAGGAAATAACGATACAGGAATTTCTGGCCGAGCAGGAAATTCCGGGCATTGCGGGCATCGATACCCGCGCGCTGACCAAGATTCTTCGTGAAAAAGGCACTATGAACGGTATGATTACCACCGATGAAAATTATAATTCTGCCTTGATTCTTCCCCAGTTAAAACAATATACTACCGGAAAAGTAGTTGAAAAAGTAACCTGTTCCCATAAATATCATTTTGAAAAAAAGGACGGCCGGGGGCTTTCTGCAAAGCCGGAGGTTTTACAGACGCAATCTGCGCAGCCGGGGGCACAGGCCGGCAAAAGGGTTGCGCTTCTTGACTTCGGCGCAAAGGATAATATTGCGGCCTCCCTTGCGGGGCGCGGATGCGAGGTTACGGTGTATCCCGCGGGGACAAGGGCGGAGGAGATTATCGCAGATAAGCCGGACGGCATTATGTTAAGCAACGGCCCCGGCGACCCCAAGGAATGTACGGAGATTATCAAAGAAATAAAGAAGCTCTACGACAGCGATATACCCATTTTTGCAATCTGTCTGGGGCATCAGCTCATGGCCCTTGCCACGGGGGCGGATACCTTTAAGATGAAGTACGGGCACCGGGGAGGCAATCACCCGGTAAAGGATTTAAAAAGCGGCAGGGTTTATATTTCCTCCCAGAATCACGGCTATGTGGTGGACGCCGAAAAACTGGACCCGGCAGTTGCGGTTCCGGCTTTTGTCAATGTAAACGACGGCACCAACGAGGGACTTTCCTATACCGGAAAAAATATTTTCACCGTCCAGTTCCACCCGGAGGCGTCTCCGGGTCCCCACGATTCCGGTTATTTGTTTGACAGATTTATTGATATGATGGGTTAAATACAGAAGGAGGAGCAGCAATGCCTAAAAATCCAAATGTAAAAAGAGTAATGGTGATTGGCTCCGGCCCGATTGTGATTGGGCAGGCGGCGGAATTTGACTATGCGGGAACTCAGGCCTGCCGTTCTTTAAAGGAGGAGGGCGTTGAGGTTATTCTGGTAAATTCCAACCCGGCAACGATTATGACAGACAAGAACATTGCGGACAAGGTTTACATCGAGCCCCTTACCGCAAGAGTCCTGGAGCAGATTATAGAAAAGGAAAAGCCTGACAGCATTCTCCCCACTTTAGGGGGACAGGCGGGCCTTAACCTTGGCATGGAGCTGGAGGAGTCGGGATTTCTGGCAGCCCACAATGTAAGGCTTCTTGGCACTACCGCGGCCACCATTAAGAAGGCGGAGGACAGGCAGGAGTTTAAGGATACCATGGAAAAAATCGGCGAGCCCTGCGCCGCGTCCCAGGTGGTGGAAACGGTGGAGGAGGGCGTGGCCTTTACCAATACCATAGGCTATCCCGTGGTGCTTCGTCCCGCTTATACCCTGGGAGGCTCCGGCGGCGGAATCGCCCACAATCAGGCGGAGCTCGAGAGCATTCTTGAGAACGGACTCAGGCTATCCAGAGTGGGGCAGGTTCTTGTGGAGCGCTGTATTGCGGGCTGGAAGGAAATCGAGTATGAGGTGATGCGCGATGGCGCAGGCAACTGCATCACCGTCTGCAACATGGAAAATATCGACCCCGTAGGGGTGCATACCGGGGACAGCATCGTGGTGGCGCCCTCCCAGACGCTGGGGGATAAGGAATACCAGATGCTCCGTTCCGCGGCACTCAATATCATCGACGAGCTTGAGATTACCGGCGGGTGTAATGTGCAGTTTGCCCTTCATCCCGATAGCTTTGAATACTGTGTGATTGAGGTGAATCCCCGTGTCAGTCGTTCCTCGGCGCTGGCAAGCAAGGCCACCGGCTACCCCATTGCCAAGGTGGCGGCCAAGATTGCCCTTGGCTATACCCTTGACGAAATTAAAAACGCCATTACGGGCAAGACCTTTGCCAGCTTTGAGCCCACGCTGGACTATGTGGTGGTAAAGCTGCCAAGGCTGCCTTTTGATAAATTTATCACCGCAAAAAGAACACTGACCACTCAGATGAAGGCCACCGGCGAGGTTATGAGCATCTGTGACAACTTCGAGGGCGCGCTTATGAAGGCCATCCGTTCTCTGGAGCAGCATGTGGACTGTCTCCTCAGTTATGATTTCAGCGCCCTTTCCGCGGAGGAATTAAAGACGCGCCTTAAGAAGGTGGACGACCAGAGGATTTATGTGATAGCCGAGGCTCTCCGCAAGGGAATCGACTACGAGACAATTCATGAAATCACCATGATTGACGAGTGGTTTATTGATAAAATTGCGATATTAGTAGAGATGGAGCAGGCCCTTAAGGAAAAGCCGCTTACGCCTGAGCTTTTGCGGGAGGCAAAACGGATTGAATTCCCGGACAATGTGATTGCAAGACTCACCGGCAGGACAGAGGAAGAAATTAAAAAGCTGCGCTACGATAACGGCATCGTGGCGGCTTATAAGATGGTGGACACCTGCGCGGCGGAATTCGAGGCGTGTACCCCTTACTACTATTCCGTATACGGCAGCGAAAACGAGGCGGAGCTCACGACGCCGCCGAAAAAGGTGTTGGTGCTGGGCTCGGGCCCTATCAGAATCGGACAGGGAATCGAGTTTGACTATTGTTCCGTCCATGCCACCTGGGCCTTTGCAAAGGCAGGTTACGAGACGATTATCGTCAACAACAACCCGGAAACGGTGAGCACGGACTTTGATATTGCCGATAAGCTGTATTTTGAGCCTCTTACGCCGGAGGACGTGGAGAGCATCGTCCGTCTGGAAAAGCCGGACGGGGCGGTGGTGCAGTTCGGCGGACAGACAGCCATTAAGCTGACGGAAAGCCTGATGAAAATGGGCGTGCCCATTCTGGGGACAAAGGCGGAGGACGTGGACGCCGCCGAGGACAGGGAGCTGTTTGACCGGATTCTGGAGGAAACCGGGATTCCCCGGGCGGCAGGCGATACCGTTTACACGGCGCAGGAGGCAAAGGAAGTGGCAAACAGGCTGGGCTATCCGGTACTGGTACGTCCTTCCTATGTGCTTGGAGGTCAGGGAATGCAGATTGCCATCTGCGACGAGGAGATTGAGGAGTTTATGAACATCATCAACCGAATCGCCCAGGACCATCCGATACTGGTGGATAAATATCTGCAGGGCAAGGAGATTGAGGTTGACGCGGTCTGCGACGGAAAGGATATTCTGATACCGGGCATTATGGAGCATATCGAGAGAACCGGCGTGCATTCCGGGGACAGTATTTCCGTTTATCCGGCCTTTACCATATCCGGCACCGTCAGGGACAAAATTGCGGATTATACCGCAAGGCTGGCAAGGGCGCTTCATGTAAAGGGCCTGATTAATATACAGTTTATCGCTATCGGCGAGGAGGTTTACGTCATCGAGGTCAATCCCCGTTCCTCCCGTACCGTACCTTATATCAGCAAGGTCACCGGAATTCCCATTGTGGACCTTGCGGCCGAGGTAATTATGGGCAAATCCATCAGAGAGCTGGGCTACGAGCCGGGGCTTGCGCCTGCGGCGGACTATTTTGCCATCAAGATGCCGGTATTTTCCTTTGAAAAAATCAGAGGAGCGGAAATCAGCTTAGGGCCTGAAATGAAATCCACAGGCGAGTGCCTTGGCATTGCCAAAACCTTCAACGAGGCCCTGTACAAAGCCTTCCTTGGAGCGGGAATTGATTTGCCGAAGCACAGACAGATGATTATCACCGTCAAGGACGCCGACAAGGGCGAAGCGGTTGAAATCGGCAGAAGATTTGAAAAGCTCGGCTACACCATTTACGCCACAAGGAGCACGGCGGCGGCATTGCAGGAGGCGGGAGTGAAGGCAAGGAAAGTCAATAAGATTTCCCAGGAATCCCCCACCGTAATGGATTTGATTTTAGGACACAGAATCGATTTGGTAATCGATACCCCCACTCAGGGACGTGACAAGTCGAGAGACGGATTTTTAATCAGAAGAACAGCCATTGAAACGGGAGTAAACTGTATTACGGCAATGGACACCGCAAGGGCGCTGGTGACCAGTCTGGAGAATGCAAGGGAACAGTTTACGTTGATTGATGTTGCGTCGATATGAGATGTTTTGGAAATATAGTATGGGGTAGGAGAAGTAGGTAATGCTCAAAGGAAGAACGCTCAAAGAAAATAAGCATCCTTCGTCGCCGCGCTTTCGCTCTATAAAAACGTAGCGGTGGTAAGTTCGCGAGTTGCATAGCAACTCGTGACCTCACTAACCACCGACGTTTTTATAAGGGCTCCTTAAGGATGCTTATTTTTCTTTGAGCTGTTTCGTCTCTGGCTATAGGTACGTATATTTCAGAGAAAGTAAGCTAAGTAGCGGTTGGCGGTAGGGTTTTGACTGAGTTTGTCCAGTCAGCTATCGTCTCTCTGTTATATTAGCAAGCTTGTTACTTTATAGCAACTTTGGCTGACAGAAATTTGCAGTAGATTTTTCGATACACAGCCATGGAAAGGGGGGCGTCCTCAAGGAGCCCTTACAAAAACATCAGTACTTAGCGAGGTCACGAGTTGCTGTGCAACTCGCGAGCTTAGTACTGCTATGTTTTTGTAGAGCGAGAGCGTGGCGACGGAGGAAGCCCCCCTTTCTATGGCGTACTATTGAAACACACCAAATTTCCCACAAAAACCCCTTGTAAACCCTCCACAACTCTGCTAAAATAAAAACGTTTCAGGCAATGGATATCAGGAAGCCTGTCGGGTCTTTTCATCTGTTGCAATTCTTAAGAGCAAAAGTAAATGCATATATTGTCCGTTTCGGACATTTATTCCGTGAAAACTTTTTAACGATTTGACAAATACTTTATGCCGGAGATATAATGATAAAAACACAAATGAAGCGCATTGCCTGAAAACTGTTTTTGGCATATAATGATGACAGGTTCTCCTATAGCTGGAAAGGAGCTGTATGGCGAATGAATATTCCGGTTTGCAGCTGGAAGACAAGGCATTAAAGAGTGCCGGTATGTATTTCGGGCAGGAGCTTTTGCCGTATTTTCATGTGAAAGGGAAAATACGGAGGATGCTGCCTACAGAGCAGATTCGTCTGGAGGCGGTGCGCGGGACAGAGGATATGCTTTTTGAGATGGAGGACGGTTCTTTAGTGCATCTGGAGTTTGAGAGTGTGGAGATAAGCAAAGACGACCTCCGCAGGTTCCGGGTATATGATGCCCACACGGAAATGACTTACAAAAAGCCGGTAACCACCTATGTCCTCTGTTCGGGTAATACGCGAAAGATACACAGTGAATTGAAAGAAGGAATCAATCATTACCGTATTATTCCGCTGCAGATGAAAAAGCAGGATGCCGACAAAGTGATTGCAGAGTTAAAACAAAAAGCGGAGGAGGGAAGCCTTTCAAAAGAGAATATGGGTCCACTCCTTCTGACGCCGCTGATGTCGGGAAAGAGCAGTATCAGGGACAGGATACTCGGGGCAAAGAAAATAATTGATAAGGAAAGCCGCCAGATTTCAAAGGCGGACAGGCAGCAAATGGAAGCGGTTTTGTATGCGTTTGCCTGCAAATTTCTTGAAGGGGCGGATTTAAACAGAGTAAAGGAGGCGTTAGGTATGACAGCATTGGGTGAAATGATATGGAGCGACGGTGAGAAAGCCGGAATTGAGAAGGGTATAGAGAAAGGAAAAGGTATTCAACTGATTGCCTTAGTATGCCGAAAATTAATAAAAGGAAAAAACCCTGCGCAGATAGCGGAGGAGCTGGATGAGGAACCTTCGACGGTGGAGCGTATCTGCGAGGCGGCCGGAAAGTGCGGGCCGGAGTATGACAGCGAGGAGATATATCAGTTACTGAATGCATAAGGGAAGGTAGCGAAATAGACGGAGAAAGGCGGCATATGCCGGAGCTTTGAGAGGGAGGAGTTTCAGTGAACTTACTTGCAAAAAAGAATTTGAGTGACGCCGTCACGCGCGTGCTTCATGTGCCGGGGAATTATAACGGCGGACAGCTTGAAATGACGGTGGTTATTGACTGCAACCTTCCACGGGAATATGTAAAGCAGACGGCCTTTGATATCGCCGCCGCTCTGCGCTCCCACAGCGAGGTGTTCCGCAACGTCAGGTTAAATCTCCTGTACTGGAAAAGCAACGAGCAGATGGAAAATCAGGTGGTTCCGCTGTCCTTCCTGCAGATGGGAAGCAGCTTTGAAAAATATGAAGAACTGACGGAAAAGAAGACCCTTGACGCCCTGGCCGGGAATTTAAAGCTCTTTCACGCAAGGTCAAAGCTGATTCTGGCGCTGACGGGAGAGAATGTGACTGTGGGAGACAGGGAAGAACTGCGCCGGAACATGAACCCTTTTCTCGGAAAAAAGAGCCTTTTTTTATGCCGGAGTAACCCGGAGATGAAATGGGTAAGGGGAGCGGAACTGCTGCTGCAGATGGAAACCGGCAGATAAAGACAGGCGCAAAAGGGTGAAAATGGGGAGAGCTATGTCCGAAAATCTTGAATACTATAAGGTGTTTTACTATGCGGCCAGGTTCGGGAGCCTGACCATGGCTGCCGCGGAGCTTTCGATTTCCCAGCCGGCGGTGAGCCAGGCGCTGAAGCAGCTTGAAAGCGCTCTTATGGTAAAGCTTTTTGTCCGCTGTGCGCGGGGAATCCGCCTCACGCCGGAGGGAGAAATTCTATATGAACACGTGAAAGCCGGATATGAGCAGATTTTGATGGGAGAAAAAAAGCTTTCCTCCATGCTGCGGCTCGATTATGGAGAGCTGCGAATCGGAGCCAGCGACATGACTCTTAAATACTATCTGCTTCCCCTGCTTGAGGAATACCATGAAAAATATCCCGGAATCAAGGTGACGGTCACCAATGCGCCGACCCCTGAAACTCTCGATTTGCTGCGGGAGGGGAAAATTGATTTCGGAGCCGTGAGTATGCCTTTTTTGGAAGGAGCGGAGCTTTCCGTGATGCCGGTGCGGGAAATCGAGGACGTTTTCGTGGCGGGCCGAAGATTTATCCAGTACAAAAACCACATGCTGGATTTGCAGGAGCTGGAAAAGCTTCCCATTATCTCTCTGGAGGGAAAAACCAGTACCAGAAGCTATCTGGACGGCTTCCTTGGAAAAAACGGGATAAGGCTTCACCCGGAATTTGAGCTTGCCACCAGCGATATGATAGTACAGTTTGCTCTGCGGGGGCTTGGAGTCGGGAGCGTGGTCCGGGATTTTGCGGCGGAATATCTGGAGGACGGAAGGCTTTTCGAACTGCGCTTTAACAAAATTATCCCCAGACGGGAAATCTGCGTGGTGAGAAACGGGAAAATGCCGGTTTCCCGCGCAGCCGAAGAATTTTTAAAAATGACAGGAACGAATAACAGCTTCTGCCCTGAGGCGCATGGAACAATTTGCAGACGTGACAACGGCTGAAAATTGTTCCAGACAAAGGTGCGCGGAAGGGCGGAAGCGGAATAACAGCGGCTTCCCGGTCAGTGCACAAATCAATTTGAGAACGCATGAATTATGCGGGCGCAAATTGATTTAGACAAAAGTGTACTGGCCGGGAGCCGCGGAACTTGAAATAGGAGAGAATATGATTAAAAATATTGTATTTGACATAGGAAACGTTCTTGCCGGTTTTCACTGGCAGGATTATTTTCACAGCTTTGGATATTCTGACGAGGTATTCGAGCAGCTTGCGGACGCCACGGTCAGGAGCGCCGTCTGGAACGAGATGGACAGGGGAAAAATGAGCGATGACGAGCTGATTGCAGGCTTTATTGCCAATAATCCGGCGGTGGAAAAGGAAATCAGGGAAATCTATGCGAACATGCGCGACATGATAGTCCGTTATGATTATGCGGGGCCCTGGCTTAGAGAGCTAAAGGAGCGGGGATACGGAGTCTACATTATTTCCAATTTTGGCGAAACGGCATTTGCGGAATGCCAGGGGGCATTGGATTTTTTAAGCGAGGCGGACGGCGCAATTATCTCTTATCAGGTGAAGCTGGTGAAGCCTGACCATGAAATTTATCATCTGCTGTGCCGAAGGTACGGACTTGAGGAGAAGGAATGCGTTTTCATTGACGATACGGCAAAGAATGTGGAGGCAGCCAGAGAAATCGGCATGAAAGGAATCGTATTCCATAATCTTGCCCGGGCGAAAGAGGAGCTGGAAGCAATTTTGCGGTAATCGTCAGCCGTGAACCCATGAACCTGCCTGAAATCCGCGCCGAAAAAGGAAAACAGGCCGGGGTATTTTATTAAGTTATTTCATGAGGGAGGGTTGTCCCTGGCGCCGGAATCATTGCTCTCGGGATAAAGGTCTGCCATCGTTGCTTTGTTTGTGAACTTGCCGTAGGCCCAGATGTATATCCACAGAAGGATGGGCAGTCCGACGGTTGCCACAAGGCACGCCGCAAAGAGCCTGTCCGAGCCGGGAAAGTCCAGGAGAGAAATTACCAGTGTGGCTACATATAAAAGAACCAGTAGTACGATACAGATGATTGCCGCTATTTGTTTCGGTTTCTTTTTCATGGAAAACTCCTTTGTGTGGTTGAAAAGTGATTTATCACAATAAGCTGACTCGCAGAGCGCGACGGCGTTTGTTTCTGCGGGCAGGTTTCTGTCAGGGATTACTGCCCCAAAATGCAAAAAGCCTTTCATAATATCCCGCAAGCACATGGCTGGGGCTGTTGTAAATTTCATGCCTGCTCCCCGTAATCTGAACCAGCTCTGCGGAAGGGGTATATTCCACAAATCGCTTAATGGAGGAGGCTTTCACCAGATTGTCGCAAAGGGACTGAAATACAAGAACGGGAGCTGTGATTTTTTCACAGTTCTCTTTTTTCGTGGCAAGCCGGCAGGCGATAAGCGCCTGATAAGACCATCCGTAGCTTGCCCCGCTGGTCTGGAAAAGCGGGTTTGCAGCTCTTTTCTGCTGATAGTACTGAAATCTGGGAAGGCTTGTGCTGCAACTGTCCTCGAATTTTTCATTGGGGCTGTAGGCGCTCTGTCCAAAGGCATAGCGTTCATCTCTATGAAGGCTGGTCATGATATGCCCTAAGGCAAGGGCGCAGGAGTCGGGAACGGCCATGATAATACCCAGCATGGGGGAGGTAAGGACCGCCTTTTGGAAGGTGTCCGGCCAGGTTTCAAGGTAAAGCGCGCCGATACAGCCGCCCATGGAATGGGCATATAAATAGAGAGGCAGGCCGTTGCAGGAGGGCTTTACCACCTTTGAAATAAAGGCGTGCAGGTTTTCCGCATAATCGGCAAAGCGTTTTACGTGAACCATGTGAGGGTGGCCGGTATCCCGCAGGGAACGGCCGTGTCCCCGGTGGTCGGCAAGGTACACCTCATAGCCGGCATTTACAAAATAATAAATGACTTCTTTATATTTTTCTATGGATTCGCAAAAACCGTGGCTGATAACGACGGCGGCTGCGGCGTCCTTCGGGCGGTAAGCTTCATAGTAAAGCTTACCGGTGTCCGCATCGGCGCCGGAAGCATCGACGTCTACATATCCGCAATGACGGATGCTTTCAAGAAAGGGCGTTACCGTCTTTTCCATAGCGGTATAAAATTCTGAATCCTCAAGGATAATCGGTTTGGTTTGTGCAGATGAATAGTTCATAATTTCTTCACATGTCTTTTGATGGCTTCAAAGCTTTCCTGGCTCAAAACGTGTTCAATCTTACAGGCGTCCTGTGCGGCGATTTCTTCATCGACGCCCAGATTTACCAGCCATCTGGTAAACAGCTCGTGACGCTCGTAAATCATTTCCGCAATCTTCCGGCCGGCCGGCGTCAGATAAATGAATCCCTCTTTTGTGACGGTAATATGCCCCCGTTCGCGCAGATTTTTCATGGCCACGCTGACGCTGGACTTTTTGAAGCCCAGCTCCTCGGCAACATCCACCGAACGGACAACAGGCCGGGATTTACTTAATATTAATATTGTTTCCAGATAATTTTCCGAAGATTCAGTGGTGTGCATATTTTCCTCACTCCTGCGCGCTGTATTTTCCTTAAGAATTATACCACAAAAATCCCTTAAGAAATATTAAAAATTTGGAAAATGTATTATTGACAACTAATTATAGATAGACTATACTAACTAAAGGTAGCGAAAACAACAAAGCGATAGATGCATAAAACTTTAAATCAGAAGGAGGGATAATCATGCCGTTATCATTGATGAAAGAAGGGGAGCCCGGCGTAATACATAAGGTGGGCGGCAGGGAGGAAACCAGAAGATTTCTTGAAAATCTGGGTTTTGTGACCGGCGGGATTGTAACTGTGGTATCTCAGACGGGGGGCAATCTGATTGTCAATGTGAAGGATGCAAGGATTGCAATCGGCCGGGATATGGCAAATAAGGTTATGGTTGGATGAAACGAGGAGGAAAATGATGAAAACATTGAAGGAAATTTCCTGCGGGAACACCGTAACGGTGGCAGGGCTTACCGGAGACGGACCGGTAAAAAGAAGAATCATGGATATGGGTATCACCAAAGGGGTGGAGGTCTTTGTGAGAAAGGTTGCACCTTTAGGAGACCCGGTGGAAATCACTGTGCGGGGGTATGAGCTTTCCCTGCGGAAAGCGGATGCGGAGATGATTCTTATACAGTGACACGTATCCGGCAAACAGCTTTGCGGGCAGAACTTAAAAACAGGAAATTACAGAAAGCGGCGGTAGGCCGCATGTTTTTAAGGTTTAAGTTAGTTATAACTAATAACAGGTAGAGGAGAGATAAGCTATGTCAATAAAAATTGCGCTTGCAGGAAATCCAAACTGCGGTAAAACAACATTATTCAATTCGCTGACGGGTTCCAATCAGTTTGTGGGAAACTGGCCGGGAGTTACGGTGGAAAAGAAGGAAGGGAAATTAAAGGGCAGGAAGGACGTCGTGATTATGGATTTGCCCGGCATCTATTCCCTTTCGCCTTATACCCTGGAGGAAGTGGTGGCAAGAAATTACCTGATTGCGGAAAGGCCGGACGCCGTCATCAATATTGTGGACGGGACTAATATTGAAAGGAATCTGTATCTGTCCACGCAGTTGCTGGAGCTGGGGATACCTGTAGTTTTGGCCGTCAATATGATGGATATTGTGGCAAAAAGCGGAGACAAAATCGATACCGTAAAGCTGAGTGAAAAGCTGGGCTGCGAGGTGGTTGAAATTTCCGCCCTGAAAGGAAAGGGCGTCCTGCAGGCAGCCGAACGTGCCGTAGCGCTTGCGGAAAAGAGGACGCCGCCGCAGAGAGCGCACCGGTTTGCGGCGGAGGTGGAAAATGTGCTGGAATCCATTGAGGGCAGGCTGACGGATGAGATACCGGAGGAGCAGAAGCGGTTCTTCGCGGTCAAGCTGCTGGAAAAGGACAGCAAAATTGCGGAACAGATGAAGAATGTCCCCGATATTTCCGCGGAAATCGAGAGAATTGAAAAGGAAATGGACGATGATACCGAGAGCATTATCACCAATGAGCGGTACGTTTATATCGGCTCCATTATCGGAGAATGTTATAAAAAGACAGGCGGAAAGAAGCTGACGGTATCGGATAAGATTGACAGGGTAGTGACCAACAGATGGGCGGCGCTTCCCATTTTTGCAGGGGTGATGTTTCTGGTTTATTATGTGTCCGTAACCACAGTGGGAACCTGGGCGACAGACTGGGCAAACGACGGCGTTTTTGGCGACGGCTGGAGCCTGTCTGGCCTTGAAATCCCCGGAATTCCTGTGCTTATCGGAAATCTGCTGGAAGCAATCGGCTGTGCGGAATGGCTTTCCGGGCTGATTCTGGACGGTATTGTGGCAGGCGTGGGAGCGGTGCTGGGCTTTGTGCCCCAGATGCTGGTGCTTTTCCTTTTTCTTGCCTTTCTGGAAGGGTGCGGGTATATGGCAAGAGTTGCCTTTATCATGGACAGAATTTTCAGAAAGTTCGGGCTTTCCGGGAAATCCTTTATCCCCATGCTGATTGGAAGCGGCTGCGGCGTGCCCGGAATCATGGCTTCCCGTACCATTGAAAGCGACAGGGACAGAAAGATGACGATTATGACCACAACCTTTGTTCCCTGCGGTGCGAAGCTTCCTATTATCGCGCTGATTGCCGGGGCGCTTTTCGGCGGTGCGTGGTGGGTTGCCCCCAGCGCTTACTTTGTGGGAATCGGGGCGATTATCTGCTCCGGCATTATACTGAAAAAGACAAAGATGTTTGCGGGAGAGGCGGCGCCCTTCGTGATGGAGCTTCCGGCTTATCACTGGCCCACTGTGGGAAGTGTTCTCCGCAGTATGTGGGAGCGGGGCTGGTCGTTTATAAAAAAAGCCGGAACTATCATTTTATTATCCACAATCATCTTATGGTTTCTCATGAGCTTCGGACGGGCGGAAGGGTCTTTTGGAATGCTGGAAGCGGAACAGCTTGACAGGAGTATACTTGCATCTGCTGGCAGTATCTTTGCCCCTGTATTTGCGCCTCTTGGCTGGGGTGACTGGAAAATGGCGGTTGCGGCCATCACCGGTCTGATTGCAAAGGAAAACGTGGTGGGAACTTTCGGTATTCTCTTTGGATTTGCAGAGGTGGCGGAGGACGGAGAGGAAATCTGGGGACAGCTTGCGGGGAGCATGACTGCCGCGGCGGCCTATTCCTTCCTGGTGTTTAATCTTCTGTGCGCTCCCTGTTTTGCGGCCATGGGCGCAATCAGGAGAGAGATGAACAACATCAAATGGTTTTGGTTTGCCATCGGCTATCAGACGCTGCTTGCCTATGTGGTTTCCCTGTGCATCTTTCAGCTTGGCACATGGTTTAACGGCGGCGGATTCGGCGTCGGCGCGGCCGTGGCGGTTCTTCTGGCGATTGGATTTTGTTATCTGCTTTTCCGCCCGGTGAAGGACGGCTCCGGTATGAAGGTTGACATGCGGAGAATGGCTCGTGTAAAATGATAAATAATAATGGTAAGGGTTCGAACGGTGCGCAAATGGCTTGCAGGCGCAGAATGGGGCCGGAAATCAGGCCGGCGCACCGGGAGAGCCGAAGCAAAACAGGAGGCCTACAATGGGAACAGTAATCACGGCGGCAGTCCTTTTGGCGATTGTGGGATTGGCCGTAAGAAAAATGATACGGGACAAAAGGAGCGGAAAGTCTCTCCAGTGCGGCTGCGACTGCGCAAAGTGCGGGGGCTGCGGGCATAAAGGGTAACAAAAAGGTCTTTTTTAAAAAGGATAAATATAGTACACTGGAATTATCAGACAACAGATATGCTTGCAAAACGGAGGATGGAAAATGAACCAGTGGAACCAGTATGACAGCGAAAAGGAGCGCCTTGTGGCTCCCACTCATGACGAATTACAGTACTGCGGAAGAATCGACGATACGGATGCGGACGCGCCGGTGTTTACCATGCCGGGAAGCTTTGTGCGGATGGCATTTACAGGCTCCTCTTACGTGAAGGCGGTGGTAGTCAATAAACGGTATTATCACAGGTCTTTTCTGGGAGTGCTTCTCGACGATACCCAGAGCAGGATTGAAATAGAAAAGGACGGGGAGCCGGTGGTGCTTACCCTTGCGGAAGACCTTGATAAGGGCGCGGAGCACATGGTGACTTTCTTTAAAAGAATGGATAACTGTCATGAGTACGCTTTTCTGGGATTTCTTCTGGAATATGGCGCAAGGCTTGTAAAGGCCCGGCCTCTGCCCAGAAAGAAGCTGGAATTTTACGGGGATTCCGTGACTGCCGGGGAGGTGGCGGAGGCGACGGCTTTCTGCGGAAAGGAGGACCCGGAGAATGAAGGAGAGTTTTCCAACGCCTATTTTTCCTATGCCTGGGCGACGGCGCGTCTGCTCCATGCAAGGGTTCATCTGGTGGCCCAGGGCGGGATTGCGCTGAGCGACGGCACAGGCTATCTGATGGACGGAAAGGTTGGAATGGAGAGCTGCTACAGAAAGGTGCGGTTCTATCAGGAGGAAGGGGAGCGCAGGGACTGGGATTTCAACCGTTATACGCCCCATGTGGTGGTAGTGGCAATCGGGCAAAATGATGCTTATCCGGTGGATATCATGCAGGATGAGCAGGGGGAGAAGGCCAGGGAATGGAGAAGAAAGTATAAGGAATGGATACTGTCTTTAAGGGAAATATATCCGAAAGCATGGATTGTGCTGTCCACTACCATATTGAACCATAATGCGGGGTGGGACAGAAGCATCGGAAAGGTATGCGCGGAATTGAACGATTCCAGAATCGTGCATTTCTTATATCATATGAACGGAAGGGGGACGCCGGGACACATCAGAGTGCAGGAGGCAATGAACATGGCGCTGGAGCTTTCGGGATTTATAGGCGGCCTTGGAAACGGCGTGTGGGAATAGGAGAACGGCAGTAATATCGTCTTTAACGTGACGGGGAAAGATATGGCATTTTTGCTTTGTGCAAAAATTTCATATCTTTCTTTTTTTTGTTGCTTTTTCTGTACAAATGTGCTATTCTCTAAAAAGACAGGAAAATAATCCGGCGTGGAAATATTTCGATATAAGGCGGGTTATTGTTCCGAAAAAACAGGAGGTATAAAAAGTTATGAAATCACGCACTAAAAGACTGGTTGCACTATTTGCAACCCTGGCTATGACGGCATCCTTGCTGGCGGGCTGTGGCGGCGGCTCCGAACCTGCAACGAATGATGCTCCGGCCACAACCGACGACGCGGCGGCAGCCGATGATGCTGCAACCGATGACGCGGCGACAACCGATGATGCTGCAACAACCGACGATGCAGCCACAGATGATACAGCATCCGCTGGCGACACCAACAGCACACCGAGAAACGAGACATTGTATTTTGCTGGTCAGCAGTGGGGAACCATCAACGACTGGAACCCGTTCTCAACTAACTCCAACAATGCAATGTGTATTCAGCAGAAGGATTCTTCCCGTACGCTGATTTATGAAACCTTATTTATGTTCAATCTGTTAGACGGACAGCTTTATCCGCTGCTTGCAACAGACTGGTCCTGGGATGACGATACTCTGACAGCTATGACTGTTAAGATGAATCCTGATGCTCACTGGAGCGACGGTTCCGCCCTTACGGCTAACGACGTTGCTTATACCTGGGATTGCAATGTGAAGTATGAATCCTCTCTTGGTCTTGATTTCTCAAACTATGTTGAGTCCATGACCGCGACAGACGATACTACTCTGGCTATCAAGTGTAAGCTTGACGATGCAGGCAATCCGGCGAACCCTCTGAAGGTTCAGCAGGTTCTTCAGCAGATGTTCGTTATGCAGAAAGCATATCTTGAGACCGTTGAGGAGAGAAACGGCTCCGATAAGGATGCTGTGAAGCTTGACAAGATGGAAGACCTTGTTGCATCCGGTCCTTACATGCCTTTCTTCGACGACGACCAGAAGGTTGTATTTATCAGAGACGAGAATTACTGGGGCCAGGCAGCTTCCATGTGGGGCAAACTTCCTGCACCGAAGTACATCGCTCACGTAATCTATGCTGATAACAATGCAGGCCAGGTTGCATTAGAGGCAGGCGACGTTGACGTTTGCCAGCAGTTCACAACCGACGTGCAGAAGCTCTGGGAAGAGAAGAACCTTCCTATTACTACATACATTGACGAGCCTCCTTACGGACAGTGCGCTACCATGCCTTCCTGCTGGATGAACGTTGAGAAGCCCGGTCTTGACCAGGTGGAAGTAAGAAAAGCAATCGCTATGGCAACTGATTATGACCAGATTATTGCATCCGCAATGTCAAATCAGTCTCCTACTTTCAAAGATGTTCCCCGTTCAACCATGAACCCGACAGACGGCGAGCAGGCCCTGTATGACCATGACGCAGTAAAAGATTTACAGTTTGCCGGAAACGATATTGACGGCGCAAACGCTCTGCTTGACGAGGCAGGCATCGTTGACACCGACGGCGACGGCATCCGTGAGTACAACGGAACTCCTCTTTCCTTCAAGGCTGAGTGCCCTGACGGATGGACAGACTGGATGGCATCCCTTGAAATCGTAGCGGCTTCCGCCAAGAATATCGGTATTGATATCCAGACATTCTTCCCGGATACCAACACATTCTACGATGACATTACAACAGGCAACTTTGAAATTTGTATGAACTCTCCTTCAGGAGCTTCCATCACCAATCCCTGGGGACGCTGCATGCAGTTCTTAAGCAGCCAGTATGCTGACCTTTCAGTAAACTGGAGCGGTAACTGGGGCAAGTACAGAAATGACGAAGCAGACGAAATCCTTGCAAAGATTCCGCTTGAAACAGACCAGGCTACCCTGAAAGAATACTACACAAGACTGAACGAGATTTATCTGACAGACGTTCCTAACTTTGCACTTATGTACAGACCGGAATTGTTCTACATTGTAAACGAATCCGTATGGACCGGATATCCGATGAAGGATGACGGAAGCAACATTCCTCCTACCGATTGTACAGACGGTTATGGAATTGCAGCTCTCTATAATCTGACACTGGTTGAATAGGAATGAGTTTTACTATAAAAATAATTCCTTGATAAAGCCGGGCGGGGCTTAGGCTTTCCGCCCGGCTTTTTATGAGTAAGAGGAAGGGGTGAAGTATTTGAAAGGATTTAAGAAATATTACGGTCAGAAAATTATATGGTATCTGATTACATTGCTTTTTGCAATCGTGCTTAATTTCGTACTGCCAAGGCTCATGCCCGGCGACCCGGTGGCGAGTATTGCGGCAGGCTCTGTATCCGGCATGACGGATGCAACAGCAATCCAGAAGGTATTAAATGATTATGCGGAAAAATTCGGTGTCAACGAGCCCATGATTGTACAGTTTGGAATCTGGGCAAAGAACGCCATCCGCGGTGATTTCGGAGTTTCTTTCGGACAGTATCCCAGAACGGTAGCGGATATTATCGCATCTTCCGTGGGATGGACATTGGCTTTGCAGTTACCGGCGATTATTGTGGGCTGGATTCTCGGTAATCTTTTAGGCGCTGTGGCGGCTTACATAAAGGGAGCCTTTGACAAGGTCATCCTTCCGGTATTTTTGTTTGTCAGCAATTTCCCCGCATTCGGTATGGCGATTATCCTGCTGACGGTGTTTGGTATTAATTTGAAATGGTTCCCCACAAGCGGCGGCTACGGTTTTGACCTGATACCTAATGCAAGCTGGGAATTCGTGCGTTCCGTAATTTCCCACTATCAGCTTCCTTTCTGGTCAATCGTGCTGATTACCATCGGCGGTCAGGCAATCGGTATGCGTTCCATGGCTATTTACGAGTTGAATGCGGACTATGTAAAATACAGCCGTTTCCTTGGAATCAAGGACAGAAAGATAGTAGGTTATGTGTTCAGAAACGCAATGCTTCCCCAGATTACAGGTCTTGCAATGAGCCTTGGAACCATGATGGGCGGCGCGTTAGTTGCAGAGATTATCTTCAGCTACCCCGGTATCGGCTCCACGCTGATGACGGCGGTAAGAGGTCAGGACTATCCTCTGATTTCAGCATGTACGCTGATTATCACAGTGATGGTGCTTCTGGCAAACCTGTTTGTGGAACTTATTTACGGCGTCATTGACCCTCGTGTCAAGGCAGCACAGCAGGATTAGGAGGTGGATTATGAAAAATACATTGAGACAGGTGTTCCATTCTCCCAAGTTTGTTATTGGATTTGTAATTTTTGCCGGATTGCTTCTTACTACAATCATTTATCCGTTGATTGTGACGACAGACCCGCTTGAAATGGTAGGTAACGGTAACTTTTTCAAGCCCGGCACCTATGTGTCCGTAAAGGATGCGGTGGAGGGAAGCCGTTACACACTGAATATCGATGCGAAAGCCAGCTCCATAGGCTCCAAAATCAGCGCTGAGGATAAGGAAGCCATGAAGGAATGGCTGACGAAGTTCGGCGGCGTTGCGGAAGCCGATATTGACCTTGAGGATGTGGAAGGTCTGATTGGCCTCTGGGAGGCAAATTATTCCGAAGGTGCGGACCAGCCGGGACTTACCGCTTCCAAAAAGAAATATTATGTCCGTCTGAACAACAATATTGACGGAATCCTTTCGGACAACGATGTGATTATCGCACGTGAGAATCCCGAAACAGGAGAGCTTGAAGAAAGTGCTTCCATCGGCTCCAAAGAATATGTCAATACCAAGGATGTTGCCAACAGAAGGACTTTCATTCTGGGAACAGATAACTTCGGACGCGACGTGCTCACAGAGCTTGTTGACGCTACCAAGACCTCCCTTCGTGTAGGTCTGATTGCAGGTATGATTGCAACCCTGATTGGGTTGTTCCTTGGACTGATATCCGGTTATGTGGGCGGAGTTGTGGATGATATCATCATGTTTGTCACCAACATGTTTACTGTTATCCCTTCCTTTGTGCTTTTAATCCTGATTTCCTACTCTGTGGGACAGAACGCAAGAGGCGTTAATCTGGTAGGAATTATTATCGGAATCACCTCATGGACATGGACCACCCGTTCCGTGCGTTCACAGGTTATCTCCTTAAGAAACCGCGACCACGTGAACCTGTCAAAGCTTTCAGGACACAGCATGATGAGAATCGTCCTTACGGATATTCTTCCTTATCTTGCGTCTTATGTGGTGATGGCGTTTATCTTACAGATATCCTCGGGGATTCTTGCCGAAGCGCAGCTTTCCATGCTGGGCCTTGGACCTTCATCCTCTACCACAGCTACCCTGGGACTTATGATGAACTGGGCGACAGCCTATGCGGCGCCCCTGAACGGTTCCTGGTGGGCATACTTCCCGGTTGTTATTACCATCGCTCTGATTGCGTTTTCACTTAACCTGATGAATACGGGATTAGACCAGGTATTTAACCCGCAGCTGAGAGATTAAGGAGGGATATCATGGGAAAAGTAATGCTTGAAGTTAAAAATTTAAAGACGAAATACGTTACCCGTCAGCGGGAGGACGTATTTGCAGTAGATGGTGTTTCTCTGAAAATTGAAGAAGGGAAATCTCTGGGCGTGGCAGGCGAGTCCGGCTGTGGTAAATCCACACTGGCGCTGTCTCTCATGGGATATTATTTTCCGCCCCTTCATTATATCAGCGGCGACATCATTGTAGATGGAAACAACATTTCCGGTTTGAAGCCGGACGATGTGAGGAAAAAGATTCTGGGAACGGAAATCGCCTACATACCTCAGGCAGCCATGAACGCTTTGAATCCCACCCAGAAAATTATCCGTTTTATTGAAGACGTTATTCATGTACATGACCCGAAGGCTACCAAAAAGGATATCTACGACCTGGCAAAAGAAAGATTTGCGATTCTGGGACTTCCCGAGGAAGTACTGCAGAAGCATGCGGTGGAGCTCTCCGGCGGTATGAAACAGCGTACCGTTATCGCAATTTCCACGATTCTTTCTCCCAAGGTGCTGATTGCTGACGAGCCTTCATCAGCTCTTGACGTTACCAGCCAGAAGATGGTTATCAAGATGATGCGCGACCTGATGGAAAAGGGCTTTATCAGAAGCATGATTTTCATCACCCACGAGTTGCCCCTGCTTTATAACGTAACGGACGACATCATGGTAATGTACGCCGGACAGATTGTGGAACGCGGTACGGCAAAAGAAATGGTATTCGACCCGCTTCATCCGTATACAAAGGGTCTGATGGGCTCCATCATCGTTCCCGAGGAAGGTGTGCGTGAGAATAAGCTTGTGGCAATTCCGGGAACGCCTCCCAACTTAAAGCACCCGCCTAAGGGCTGCCGTTTCGCAGACAGATGTAAATATGCGACGCCCACCTGTATGGCAATGGAGGTTCCCGCACTGGAGGTTCCCAGCAAGGAAAGCGACAGAGACCGTGAGTATCGTTGCCTGATGTCTGTAAGAAAGATTCGGGAGGTGTATGAGAATGAGTGATAAGAGAGCGGAATGCTTAAGCGGCAAAGGCGTAACCAAGATTTTTGGTATGGGCGATAAGAAAACAGTAGCCGTTGACCATGTGGATTTTGACTTCCGCGAGGGAGAAATCGTCTCCATCGTAGGCGAATCCGGCAGCGGCAAGACCACTCTTTCCAAGATGCTTCTCGGCCTTATCAGCGTCACGGAAGGTGAGGTAATGTTCCAGGGCAAGCCCAGGGATATTTCCAGCGGAGCAAAGAAGAAGGAATACTGGAAGGGCATTCAGGCAATTTTCCAGGACCCTTTCTCCTCCTACAATACATTCAACAAAATTGATTCGGTTCTCCTTGACTGTATCAATATGAGAGGCGGAAAATCTCTTCCTTATGAGAAGAAATTCGAGATGATGCGGGAAGCCTGCAGCTTCGTAAATCTGGAGTTCAAAGAGCTTACCAACAAATATCCTTTCGAGCTTTCCGGCGGACAGATGCAGAGACTTATGATTGCAAGAATTTTCCTGCTAAAGCCCAAGATTCTGTTAGCCGACGAGCCGACCTCCATGATTGACGCCTGTTCAAGGGCGACCATTCTGGATATGCTGTTAAAGCTGCGTGATGAAATCAATATGACAATTATTTTCATCACCCACGATATCGGCCTTGCCTACTATGTTTCCGACTCCGTATATATCATGGAGCATGGAAAATTCGTGGAGCACGGCACGGCGGAGGATGTGATTCTCCGTCCCAAGGCCGCCTATACCCAGAGACTGATTAACGACGTTCCCAAGATTTATGAAGAATGGGATTTGAGTACGGTGTAGGGACTGACTTGAGAAAGTGAAATAATAGTGTGAAACAGGAGGCAGAGCGTGCTTTGGCATGCTCTGTCTTTTTACAATAAGCTGACTCGCAAAGCGTGGCAGCGTTTGTTGGCGGTATAGAGGGATAATTTTAATGTAAAACAATTGGCCTGTCGCAGTCTTACCATATGTCAGAGAATATAGAAGAACGCAAGGGTTTTGAAAGCCATTTTTTATGCCGATAAATATAACAGAGATTTTTTAGTTTAAGAAGATGCGGGAGATACGGAGAATATACATTCTCAGGTATGAGAATCAGGAAGGAGCGGCAGTTATGGCGGTTGGCGGATTAAGTACGGCGCAGATGATGCAGGAGATTCAGGGCAGGAAAAAGGAGCTTTACACGAAAATTCTCAAAGGGGAAACACAGCAGAAATTCCAGATTGGCGCCGGGGAATATACCGAGAAGGAATGGAAGCGCATGCTGGACAAATTCGACGAGACTCAGGAGGAGATTCGGGAAGCTCTTGAGGAGGAGAAGGAAGCGCAGGGAAAGAGAAAAGCCGGGGAGCAGAGTATTTCTGAAAAATCGAAGGATATGTATGAGGATATTGTCGGGTTGATGGGAAGGAAGATAAGCCTTTCGGATTGACAAACGAGGTTCAATTATGACGGACGAGCTTTTATCGGAGCTGAAAAAAATAACGCCGGAGGAGGAAAGCATTCTGGCAGGCAGAAAGGAAATTGAAAAAGAGCTGTATATGTCGGCCGGCCGGGATATGATAGAAGCCAAAAAGCTGCTGGAGGCCGGCAAGCTGATACAGGTGCGCCCCAATACCCGGTTTGTGCATTTCCCAAAACATACCCACAATTATATAGAAGTGATTTATATGTGTTCGGGAAGCACTCATCATGTGGTAGACGGCGACGACGTGATTTTAAAGGAGGGCGAGCTGCTGTTTTTGAACCAGAAAGCAGTACAGGAAATCTATCCCGCCGGAGAAAACGACGTGGCCGTCAATTTTATTATTCTGCCCGAATTTTTTGACCACAGCCTGAAAATGATGGGAGAGGAAAAAAACCTCCTGAGGGATTTCGTGATTGAAAGCCTGAAAGGAAAAGACGAAGCGTCAGGCTATATGCACTTTAAAGTGGCGGATGTGCTGCCTGTACAAAACCTTCTGGAAAACCTCATCTGGTCCATCTGGAATAAGCAGCCGAATAAAAGAAGCATCAATCAGGTTACGATGGGACTTTTGTTTCTTCAGTTGATGAATTATACTGACAGAATGGAGACCGGAACCGGAAGCGGGAAGCAGAGAATGATGATTGACGTGTTGAGCTATGTGGAGGAGCATTACCGGGACGGTGAGCTTTCGGAGCTGGCCGGACTTTTACACTGTGATTTTTACTGGCTTTCACGGGAGATTAAAAAGATAACCGGCAGAAACTATACGGATTTGGTGCAGGAAAAGCGTCTTAATCAGGCAATCTACCTTCTGGAAAACACCAATATGTCGGTGATGGAAATCGGTATGAGCGTGGGATATGAGAATGTCAGCTATTTTCACAGGATTTTTCAGAAGAGGTTTGGAGTGACGCCGAGGAGGTATCGGGTGACAAGAATGGAGCTATTGTACTAAAATAAATGTATTATAAGTAACAAATTAACATTTTTGTGGTATTTTGTGAATTATTGGTATATAATCAGGATTATTATACTAATGATTGGGGAAGCCGTTTTGAAGAGAATTATCAAGAATTCCATTATTACTTTATTGAATCCGATATCGCCGGTAGTTACGCTGGTTATTGGCTGGTTGCTGACAATATTAGTAACGGAGCCGAAAGCGGAGTTCCCCCGGGCCATTAACTATATGATAAATAATCCGATAGCGATAATGATGCTTCTTCTGTTTTGGCTGATATTTTCTGTTATTTACACGGAACAAAGAAACAGCATCACCAAATTATACGAAACACTCGGTACGAAAGAGGAAATTATTAAGGAAAAAGAAAGACAGTTGAATCATACGGCGGGAGTGATTTTAAATCGTAGCGGAGATTTTGCCAGATTTAATAAGCTGTTAAGATTTAATGATGCTTTGGCGGGATTTGTAGAGAACAATGTATTAATCGAAAGCGCGCAGATATATGCATATTCCATAAAAAGAATAAAAAGGGATGTTATAATTAAGGTTTGCTATGAATCCGGGTATGTTTACGAAGATATCGATATAAATAATCTGGCCCAGACGTATTACGAACTGGATTATGCAGACTATACACAATTAAAAGATGTCATAAATATGTGGAAAGAATTGTCAACTAACAGTGTGACAAGTATAAGGGAAAAGGATGCTTTAATAGAAGCAGTTCTAAAGGGAATAGAAAGCCTGTTCAGAAAATATTATTCGGAATTGTGTGGATTGTCAAACGTTTCCGAAGTGGATAACAAGCATTTTACCAAATACAGGATTTTGACATTGCTCATCAGGCTTGCGCGCCGTTATTCAACGACAACGATAGATAATAAAAATATACTGGGTGATGATAAAAAAGAAATAGAATATTTTTTGCTTAACGGAAAACGTACAGGTATTTTGAGCAGTATTTTGCTGGAAGATACCTTTATGTTTAAATATACACGTAATTCCCATAAAAAAGACGGCAGGGCATATGTATGTTTTCCGGCGAATATAGCAAATCAAAATTATATTATAGTATTTAGCATTCAAACATTTGATTTGGACGAATATATTGATTTAGAGCAGGAGATTGACAGCCTGAAATCAGATTTTGTAAACAGATTATTATGAAAATATATTTATTTTGAAAGAATTGTGCTATAATAAAGAAAAATATACTATTGTCTGCAAAAGGGTAGGAGGAATAGAATTATTATGCCTGATATTTATTACGAAAGATTAGACAAAATGTTCAAAGAACTGAAAATTGAACTGGAAGATACGGATGATAAAAAGAAGATAAAAGAGGCTGATAATTTTATAGCGACATTTACTCCTCAAAAAATTCCTATTAAAATTGAATAATTTTTTACAGACCGGGTCAAAAAGAAGACACCTGCAAATAAGGACACTTTTTAAAACAAAAAGGTGTCTTTTTTTTATCCCTCTTTTGCGGTAAAATAGTTATAAAATACAAAACCGGAGAAAGGAGAAGGTATGGGTAAGTATTATCTGGCGATTGACATCGGGGCCTCCAGCGGGCGCCATATTCTTGCGCATAAGGAAGACGGAAAGATGGTGCTTGAGGAAGTCTATCGTTTTCCCAACGGAATGGTGGACAATAACGGCGAGCTGGTGTGGGAAGTGGACAGGCTTTTTGAGGAAATCAAAAACGGTATGAAGAAATGCAAAGAGCTTGGTAAAATTCCGTCGAGTGTCGGGATTGACACCTGGGCCGTTGACTTTGTTCTTCTTGATGAAAAGGGAGAACGCATGGGGAAGGCAACGGCATACCGTGACAGCCGCACGAGAGGCATGGACGAGAAGGTGTATGAAATCATAAGCGAGGATGATTTGTATGCCAGAACAGGAATCCAGAAGCAGATTTTCAATACAATTTATCAGCTTATGGCGGTGAAGGAAAGGGAGCCGGAGCGTCTCCACGCGGCGAAAAAGCTTTTGCTTATTCCTGATTATTTCAACTATCTGCTTACGGGAGCGGCTGTCACCGAGTACACCAATGCGACGACAATGCAGCTTGTAAGCCCGGAAACAAAGGACTGGGATTTTGATTTGATTGAGAAGCTGGGATATCCGAAGGACATCTTCATGGAAATCCATATGCCGGGAAGCGAGCTGGGAAGCCTGACAAAAGAAATGCAGGAGGAAATCGGTTACGACTGTAAGGTGGTTCTTCCGGCAACACACGACACAGGCTCGGCGGTTATGGCGGTGCCGAGCAATGAGGAGGCAATGCTTTATATCAGCTCGGGAACCTGGTCCCTTATGGGGACGGAGCTGATGGCGGCAAACTGCTCAAAGGAGAGTAAGGCATGTAATCTGACCAATGAAGGCGGGTATGATTACCGTTTCCGCTATCTGAAAAACATTATGGGACTTTGGATGATACAGTCCGTCAAAAAGGAAATCGGCGGCGGGCTGGGCTTCGGGGAAATCTGCGAGATGGCATCTGAGAGTAATATTGCGTCGATTGTGGACTGTAACGACGACCGTTTCCTTGCGCCGGCCAATATGACCAAAGAGGTTCAGGCGGCGTGCGCGGAGTCCGGTCAGCAGGTTCCTGAAGGGATTGCGGAAGTGGCGGCGGTTATTTATAACAGTCTGGCAAAATGTTACGGAGCCGCGGTGAAGGAAATTGAAAAAATGACAGGTCTTTCCTACGACAGCATCCATATTGTGGGCGGCGGCGCAAATGCGGACTATTTGAACCGCCTCACGGCAAATGCCACAGGCAGATGCGTTTACGCCGGGCCTACGGAGGCAACCGCAATCGGAAACATTGCGGCGCAGATGATTGCCGGAGGAGAGCTTGAGAATCTCCGCGACGCAAGAAGCTGCATTTACGATTCGTTTGAAATACAGGTTTACAAACCGGAACAATAAAATTATAAAAGCAGGAGGATAGAAAAGCATGTTAGTTAACACAAAAGCAAAATTAGGCGTTTTTTCCATCGCATTGGGCGCATATCTGCCGCAGTTCCCGTCGCTGGTGCCCGAATTTGAGGCGCAGTACGAGGCATTTAAAAAGACGATTCCCGACACCGTGGAAATCATCGACGGCGGAATGGTAACCACGAAGGAGCAGTCGCAGGCGGCCGGAGATTTGTTCCGTGCGGCGGACGTTGACCTGGTATTTATGCAGCTCCTTACCTACGCAACATCCTACAATATGCTTCCCGCAGTAAAGGATTTGGACGTTCCCGTGGTGCTTGTCAATGTTCAGAAGCTGAAAGCCCTCGACTATGACCACACAGACATTGCCTCATGGCTTGGCGAAGGTTATGCCTGCGGCGCTGTTGGAGAGATGGTGGCGGACCTTGAGAGATACGGTAAGCGTCATGCGGTGATTACCGGTGTCGTAGAGGGCGGAGACCCCGGCGTCCAGGAGCAGATTGAACAATGGTGCCGCGCGGCTCAGGTCAGAAGAAGATTCCGCGACACCAATATCGCTCAGGTGGGAAGACCTTATCCCGGCATGATGGACCTTTACATTGACGAGTCCAATCTTTACAGAAGAATGCACCTTTACACCAAGCAGTTTGACTGGGAAAAAATGTGGGCGATTGCCGATGATGTTACCGACGAGGAGGCAATCCGCGCAAAGGCGCAGGATATTCTCGACACCTTTGATATCGAGGGCGGCGGAAGCATTGAGGAAGTATGGGAAATGGCAAAATATGTGGTTGCCTTTGAACAGTGGGTGAAGGATGAGAAGCTTGGCCTGATTGCTTCCCACTATGACGGATTTGCGCAGGGCAAGGCCGGCGTTTTGGACAGTATGCTGATTCCTGCGTTTTCCATGTTGATTAAGCAGGGAACTGCCTGCGCGGTTGAGGGCGATATGAAGGTTGCCATGGCAATGAGTATTTTGAAGACCATCTCAGGAACCGGGCAGCTTGCCGAAATGTACTCCATTGACTTTAACGACGATATCGCCATCATCGGACACAGCGGCTCCGGCGATGCGGATATTTCCGATAAGAAGCCTACCATGAAGATTGTGAAGGTGTTCCACGGAAAGACAGGCGGCGGCTACCTGACGCAGTTCTATCCCTACACGGGCCCTGTGACCTATCTTGCGATTACTCAGGACGGGGACGGACACTTCAAGTTTATTGTTGCGGAGGGCGTAAACGAGGAAGGTAAGATTCTTTCCTTCGGCGATACCAACATGAGAACGCGCTTTACCTGCGGAGCGAGGGAGTTCGTGAACCGCTGGAGCGAATGCGGGCCCACTCACCACTTTGCGGCGGCAACCGGCAGACACATCGACACGATTTTGAAGGTGGCAAAGATTTTCAACGTACCGGTTGATATCGTTACAAGATGATTCAGGTATCGTACCAAATCTGCAAAATATATCGATTTAAAAAATATGCATTGGTAATATACATGTGATGTGAAAAGGATACATCGGCATAAATATCTGAAAAGATTTTGGTTTTCAGGGAACGAAAGCAGGCTCACAGGGCCTGCTTTCGGTATTCCCGGGGACTTATCTGATAGTACTTCCGAAAAGCCGATGAAAAATGCTCTGCGGAGGAATATCCCAAATCCTCGGCGATAGAGGTGATGCTTCTTCCTTTATCGGAAAGGAAAACGGCGGCGGCTGACATTTTGGCCTCCGCTTTTTTTTGATGGAAGGTTTTGCCGTAGTATTCCATAAGGAGTCTCTGGGTCTGCCGGGAGCTGAGCTTTAACCGGTCCGCCAGAGCGTCGAGTGATAAATTCTGGTATTCGTAAAGAAAATATTCTTCTATGATTTTTGATTTTGAATCGGTAAGATTATTTTTGGAAAATGCCGTCCGGGAGGGCCGGCACTGTTCGTAATTACGGACAGTATAAATGAGAAGCTGGGATAAAAGCAGCTCCACCTGATTCTGATAGCCGGTATAGCGGTGGGCAAGCTCGTCAAAGAGCTGCCGCATCAGGGAATGGACGCCCTGAGTGTCTTTTCCAATCCAGAAGGGAATGGAGGTGAAAGCGTCAAGCACAGGCGAAGGCGTCTTTTTCCGGGAGGAATTGCTGATTTTCAGATACACGCAGTATTCTTCCATGGAGTCGGGAGGCACGGGCGCCTGAAAATGCTCCACATGGGGGCCGGTCACGAAAAGGGTGTTCGGCGAGATGTCATAGATTGGTTCAGACGTTTCCTCCTTTGCAAACTCCCTGTAATTTCCGCCCACCTTCAGTTTTCCGAAGCCCCGGGGGATATAATGGATTTCATAGCAGCCGTTCCCGTGGCTGTGGGAGGGGAGGGCGTGGTCAAAGTATTCAAGAACGATATTCAGCGCGCGGATGGAGGCGCCGTCCATGGAAAAGCGGATGTCCATATCCGTGTAGAGGGTTTTGGGGTTTTCGTTGCTCATTTTTTGAATCCTTTTTATCTGAAAAATTTTTTGCCGGATGTACATTTTGCAAAGGTATCTTTTTCATTATTGTAGCACGGTGAAAAATGGCGGTCAATCGTGCGCTGTTTCAATAAAAATGTCAAAATAGTAGCACCTTTTTAGAGGTTTGTGATATTTCATTCTTTGCCCGGAAATTTATAATGAAATAAAGGGTGGCGCAGTCTGCCCTGACAGCGGTTAACTATTTTGACAGGGAGGATTTCTATGAGGAACATAAGGTTTGAAACGAAAAAAGACTATCAGGAGGCGCTGGAAGAGATGTGTCTGCCTTTGAAAAAATATTATTCTCCGGGAAAAGCCCTTCTGATGATTGGGCATACGGGAACTCACTACGGAGAGAGGACTGCCCAGCTGGAGGGCTTTTCCAGAGTACTCTGGGGGCTGGTGCCGCTATGGTATGGAGGAGGAAGGAGCTGTCTGGATGATTATATTCCCGAAGGGATTCGTCACGGTACGAATCCGGCGGATAAAGAGTATTGGGGAGACTACACGGACGGGGAACAGGCCTATGTGGAGATGGCGGCTCTTGCCTTTGGGGTGTGGATGACGCCGGAGAAGGTTTGGGAGCCCTTGCTGCCGGAAGAAAGGGAGAATTTCCGCAAATGGATTGGACAGATAAATACGCACAGGATTTCTGATAATAACTGGCTTTTTTTCAGAGTACTGGTAAACTGCGCGCTGCGTCGCGTGGGGGCGGAATACGACAAAGAACAGCTTGATAAGGATTTAAACAGGATAGATGATTTTTATCTGGGAGACGGCTGGTATAGCGACGGGGATACCAGGCAGAGGGACTATTATATCGGCTTTGCAATGCACTTTTATTCGCTGATATATGCGAAGCTCATGGGAGAGGAGGACGCAGAACGCTCGGAAAAATACAGGGAGAGGGCGCGCCTTTATGCACAGGATTTTATTTACTGGTTTGGCGAGCGGGGGGAGGCGCTTCCCTACGGCCGTTCCCTGACCTACCGCTTTGCGCAGGTCAGCTTCTGGTGCGGGCTTGCGTTTGCGGATGTGGAGGCCTTTGACTGGGGCGTTATCAAGGGAATCGTAAACAGGCATTTCCGGTATTGGTTTTCCCGGCCTGTCCTTGACAGTGAAAATAAACTGACTATCGGCTATGCATATCCCAATCTGGCATATTGCGAAGGCTATAATGCGCCGGATTCGCCTTATTGGGCATGGAAAAGCTTTCTGGTGCTGGCGCTTCCGGAGACTCATCCTTTCTGGTGCAGTAAGGAAAAAGAACTGCCAAAGCTTGATTCTGTAAAAGCGCTTCCCCATCCCTGGATGATTATGCAGAGAAGCCGGGGCTATGTGACGGCTCTCACGTCGGGGCAGTATGCGGAATGGGAGCCGGTGCATGTGGCGGAAAAGTATGAAAAATTTGCTTATTCAAGCTACTTCGGATTTCAGGTTCCGCGCTCTTATTACAATCTGGCACAGGCAGCGCCCGATAATATGCTGGCCTTTTGCCGGGACGGTTACTATTTTGTGCGAAGGAGATGCGATGCGGTAACGCTGGATAAAGAAGGCGGGCTTTACTCAAAGTGGAGGCCTATGGAGGGGATTTGGGTGGAGACCACATTGAAACCCTGCGGAAACGGCCATTTGAGAACGCATGTGATACACGCGGATTTTGCATGCACGGCTGTGGAGGGCGGTTTTGCCCTGCCCTATCACGAGCCCTCCGAGATAAAGAGCAAAGAAAGCGGTACAGCGGACGGCGGCACCGCGGGCAGTACGGTCACAGGCACCATGGGAAGCAGCAGCATTATCCTTCGGGAAGGGGAAGGCGTCGGAGAAATCAGCTTCTGTGAAGCAAATGTAAATCTCCTTTACCCCCGGACGGTACTGCCGCTCATAAGATATGAAATATCCAGGGGAGAAACCCGTATAACAGTGTATGTGGAAGGGAGTCCGGCGTGAAAAACGCTTCGGAGCAGAGGATTAGGACAATGGACAAAATTTATAGATTAAATGAGGCGGAAGGCATTTTCTATCCTGCTTTTGACAAATACATCAGCAAGGATGAACAGGTTTCCATAGATGAAGGGGAAATCGTGCGCCTGTGGGATTCCCTGACTTTCAGGGGAGGCAGCAGCTTTACGGTGCGCTGGTCAGGAGAAGCGGCGCTTTTGGAATATGACAGCTTTCTGGCATTTTTGTCGTTTCCCCCAGAGGCATCAATGAAGGTGACGGGCGTGGTGGACGGGAAAAGCCGTGTGCTGGTGGAGAATGCAAAAGGAAACGAGAATCCTGTGGAATTAAAGGGGAGCTTTATGCTGCCGGGCGAAAGCGGCGGGATTTTGACTGACATTTACCTGGAGCTGACATCTCCTTCCGAAAAGAATGTCATCATTTTAAGCTGGCTTGGTCTGTCCTGCTCCGGCAAAGAGGATGCTTTGGAGGAAGCGGCGCCAAAGTGGAAGGACGAGTGGGACGCGCAGATTCAAAAGGGACGTGCGGGAAAACTGGAAAAAAGTATGGTGCTTGACGGGGAAGAAGGGGAGAGACTGAAGGAAATTGTGGCTTCAGACGAAAAACTGCAGCGGTTTTTCCGCGCCAATGCAGAGGAGGCCATGAAAATAGACCGCAGGGAGGTTATGCGGGAATATGTGCCCCAGGGAGCCGGGATGTACCGTTTTGTGAGGGTGAGAGACAGGGGCAGGGTAAATCTTGAAAATCCGATTTTAAATCTGGCCATTGCCGGTTATGTGCTGGACGAGGCTTCTTACAGCGTCCATGCCGCAGAGCTGATTCTGGCGGCAGCGGCCATGAAGTGGTGCGAGGGCCCTGTCTGCGATATGGAAGGCTCCGGGTTTCATCATGTGTGCTTTACCGAGGACCATATGCTATCCTCCGTTACGCTTGCCATGGGATTTCTGGGCGGTATTTTGAAGGATGAGGCAAAGGAACGGATTGCTGACAAAATTGAAGATGCATGGAAAGTAATATGGGAAAAATGCAGCGAGCCGGGATACCGTAATTTTATGAATCAGGGAATCGTAGGCAGCAGGGGCGCCATGCTGGGAGCGGTGTATCTGCAGATGCACAGAGGAAGCTTTGAAGAGAAAATAGAAGCGGTTTACAGAAAGCATTCCCGCATGGTTGAAACATACCTGACCGGGGAGGGTCAGTGCGCAGAGGGAGGAGGCTATTTTGAATATTCCTTTTCCTCCTCCGTTCTTTTGTGGCATGTGTATGCAAAATATTCAAAAAAGAGCTGGCGGCAGATAGTGCCCGAGGCTTTCAGGAGGGCCGGAAGGTATCAGGAAGCGCTGATGTCGGTAAATGACAGACGGGGGAGAAGAATTTCCATAAACTGTGACGCAGGCAATGAGGTTTCTACTCTGCTTCTGGTATTTATGACGCTGGTATGTGACTTCCCGGAAGGAAACAATTATCTGATTGCCCGTTTTTCAGGGGAAAATGTGGAACAGATTGGCGCCTCCTTTGATATGCTTTTTTACCAGTATTACAGAGAACAGATAAATCTGCATCCTTACTACCGGCCGGAGAAGGAAGAAATCAGCCTGGAAAAATCCGGTCTTTTAACCTACCGGCAGGGCGGTACAAAGCTGATGGTGACCGCTGAGAGAAATCCCTATACCGGACATTTCCATGAGGACAGAGGACAGATTGTGCTGCAGGCACAGGGGGAGACGCTTTTGCCCGATTTGGGAACGGTGAGCTACGGCAACAGCAAGAGCCTTTTGATGGATAAGCAGTCTTACCATAATGTGGCGTGTCCCGTGGATTTGACCATGAAGCCTGAAAGCGAAACGGGAATGAAGGCGGCAGCGGCGGCGGCTTATCCGATTACGGAGAATCTGACCATAGAGGACATGGCCGTACCGGAGGCAAAGGTTTTGTACCATAAGGTTTTGGAAAAGGGATATGCCTTCGGCGTGGAAACGGGTATGCTATTTGGGGAAAATATAAAGGGAACCAGAGAAGGACGGCTTCTGGAGCAGTCTCTGGAGCTTACGGACGACTGGCGTTTTGCCGGGCCCCACCCTCTGCAGGTGACTTTTCTCTCTTATTATCCATGGGAAATCAGGGAGGAGGGAAAAACGGCAAGGTCGGGTATTATGACCCTTTCTGCAAAGTCGGAAGACGAGATTTCTTTTGAAACGGAGGACGGCATAACAGACGGTCAGGAAAGGAAGGCCTACGTTCTCAGAATTAAGACGCAGGCGGCTGTTTCCCACACAATTACCACCCGTTTGACATGGGAGAAAAAAGAGCTGTCAGAGAAAAATTCGGGTGCGGAAAACAGGCAGATTCTGCAGGAGCTTCTGGATAAGGGCGGCACCATAAGAATTGAAAGGCCGGGGACATATGAAATAGAAGATACCCTGTACATAAAAAGCAACACGCATCTGATTTTGGGAAAGGGCGTGGCATTTAAGCGCGCGGCCTCCAGCGCGGGTTCCTTTTTTCTTATTAACAGAGGCGCGTTTACCGGGCAATGGGACAGTGATATCACCATAGAGGGCCTGCGCCTGATTACAAACAAAGTGGAGGCCAGATATCATGCCGCAGTGTATGGCCTTACAGGGGAAATTTCTCTGTTCCGCATAAAGCATCTGCGCGTTTATGACTTTACATGTATGGATTTGCCCGCGCTGAGCTTTGGTCTGCATATCTGTACCTTTGAGGATATTGTGTTGGAGGGACTGCGGATTGAAGGACGCAAGGATGCGGTCCATCTTGGAACGGGAAAGCGGTTTGTCATCCGCCACGGACTGTTTTGCACCTTTGACGACCCGATTGCGCTCAACGCCCACGATTATGCGGTGGCAAATCCTCAGATGGGATGGATAGAGGACGGGTTGATTGAAGACTGCTACGACCTTGCAGATGAGAGTACCACGGGATATTTCTGCCGGATTCTGGCAGGCTCCTGGGTGGACTGGTACGAGGGGATGGAGATTCAAAATTCCGATACTGTGGTAAACGGCGGCAGAGTGTACCGCGCTTTCCAGAAGCCGGACGGCGTAATTTACAAGTCCATGACGCCTCCGACGCACAGGGAAGGAATGTGTACGCTTGACGGTATTAACTGGGTTATGGTACAGGAGAACGGGGTGTATAACTGCGGCTGCAGAAACCTGCATTTTAAAGATATTCACCTGCAGAAGGTAAGGGAAACCGCGCTTTCTGTCCATTTTGACAACGACAGATATTCCCGCAGTATCTATCCCGGCTCCGTTATGCCGGTGCAGGAAAATATTGTGTTTGAAAATATGGTAATCCAAAATAAAACAGACTGTCTGGTGCGCAGTATTACGCCTGTGGACACGATAAAGATTTTAAACAGCGTTATCGGGACGAAGGAGGAGGGGAATAGCCCCGTCCGTCTGGAAGCTTTGCCCGGCAGAGAAGGAGAATACGGTGTGACGCAGATTCTGCTGCAGGGAAATACCTGCTACGGCGATGTGGAAAATATGGTGGAATGCCGTGGGGGCAGAGAATATGAACTGGTACAGTGCGGGAATCTGGTCCGCAGCCGGGATGCGCACAGTCGGCAGGAAGCATTTTGAAAACAGGCGAAAGGAGAAAGATATGGTACGGGAAAAGGACAGTGTATGGCTGGGTGAAACTACAGAGAAGGTAAAAAGGAAAATGAGGGCGGTCAGCGAGAGGTCCTGCCGGAAGATTCCCTATACCTCCATAAACGGCGTCCATGACGACAGGAGCGGAGCTGATAAGAGCTTTTCTGAGGATTTGGGAATTTACTGGTGGACCAACGGTTTCTGGGGCGGCATGATGTGGATGATGTATCACGAGACAGGAGAGCAGAGGTTTGCGGATATTGCAAGATTCTCCGAAGAAAAACTGGATTACTGTCTGCAGGATTTTTATGGGCTCCACCATGACGTGGGATTTATGTATCTTCCCACGGCTGTTGCGGACTACAGGCTGACGGGCAGCCCGGATTCCCGCAGAAGGGGACTTCATGCGGCAAATATTCTGGCGGCCCGGTTCAACCCTGCCGGGAAATTTATCAGGGCATGGAATGACAGGGAGGATGCTAAGGAGGACAGAAGGGGCTGGGCGATTATTGACTGTCTGCTTAATATTCCTCTTTTGTACTGGGCAGGCGAGGAGACAAAGGACCCCCGCTTTAAGCATGTGGCAACGATGCATGCGGACACGGTCATGAAGCATTTTGTGCGGGCAGACGGCTCGGTGCGTCATATTGTGGAATTTGATACAGAGACAGGCGAAATGATACGGGACTATGGCGGACAGGGTTATGAGACTGGTTCTTCCTGGACAAGAGGACAGACCTGGGGCATGTACGGCTTTTTGATGAGCTATTTCCACACGGGAAAACAGGAGTATCTTGATACTGCCAGGAAAATTGCCCATTATTTTATGGCGAATATTCCTGAAGACGGACTGATTCCCGTAGATTTCAGGCAGCCGGCCGAGCCTTTCTGGTACGACGATACGGCGGGCGCAATTGCTGCCTGCGGCCTGCTGGAATTGTCTAAGACGGCGGGCGAATATGAGAAGGACATTTATTACCGCGCCGCCGTAAAGCTTTTGAAGGCGCTTTGCGAAAACCACTGTGATTTTTCGGAGGATACGGACAGCATTTTGTTAAAATGCACGGGCTCCTACCATGAGAGGGAGCATGAATATCCGATTATATACGGGGACTTCTTCTTTATGGAAGCGCTGTTTAAATTAAAGGGGAATGATTATTTTATGTGGTGAAATTATCCTTTTTCCGCTTCATGCCATCAGATATATATGGTATTATTTTAGAGGATATTTTTCGCGCAGGGGTAAGTCGAAAAGCCTGCCGCCTTAATGGAGGAGCCTTATGTACAGACTGGTTATCGCAGACGATGAAAAAAGAATCAGACAGGGACTTAAAAATATTGTTGACTGGGAAAGCCTCGGGTTTGAAGTGACCGAGATTTTCGCAGACGGCCAGGATATTATTGAATATCTCGATTATATGATGCCGGATGTCATTCTTACTGACATTAAAATGAATAATGTTTCGGGATTAGAGGTTGCAAAATATGTTTTCGAGCACAGGCTTCCCTGCAAGGTTGTGCTAATCAGCGGTTATCAGGAGTTTGAACTGGCGGTCCAGGGGATTAAATACGGTGTGGAGGATTATCTTTTGAAGCCCACCGATGTGGACAGGCTGGAGGAAACCTTTCGGAAAATCGCCGGTCAATTAGATGAAGCAAGAGAGAAATTGCGAAAAAACAAGGCGGAAAAGGAGAGAATGGAGGAGGCAATTCCGCTTTTGGAGGAGAGGTTTTTCGGGGATTTGGTTATGGGAGTTGTGGACAGCGAGGATTATATCCGTAACTGTATGGAGATTTTGTATCCCGGAAAGCATATGGAAAACAGGAAATGCTTTCTCGCCGATATTTATATAGAAGATTATGAGCATTTTATGAATGCTGTCTGGGAATACAGCTACGACCAGCTTGAAGTAAATCTCGGGAATTTCCTCAGGATTTATCAGGGGCGTTACTATTTTCATATCGTATACAAATCAGGAAATCTCATAGAGGTAATAGGAATCTGTACGGACGATGGAGAGGGGGAAAGAGCGGAGGACATGGCGCCCTCTGATGAAATAGCGCAATTAAATGGCGCGGTGGAGGCGCTGATTTATGAAATAGAAAAATATTTCCGTTTCCAGGCACAGTTCAAGGTCAGAAAGCTATATGAAAACGTGCTTCAAATCGGGCAGGCAGGGGAAAGGATTTGGGATGAAGAGGACAGTCTGATGCTGGAGCAGAATATCGGAGAACAGAAAAAGATGGTGATGTCTAACCTTACCACAGGAAACATCGTTACTGCCCAGAAGCTGTTCCACAATATTTTGAAGGAGCTTGAAAATGTTTCTATGGTAAAGAGAAACAATGCCGTGATTGACATCATGTCCACCATGAATACCGTTCTTCTGGAAATAAACGGCCGGCTGGCAAGGGCGCTGCAGCCTTATTTTAATTATACGGCCCTTCTTTCAAGGACAGGGGTGGAGGAAATGCGGGAGTATACGGACAGGATTTTTGACAGAATCCGGCTGGCGGATGAGAAAAAAGAGTATTATGATACCGGAACCATGGTGGACAAAGCCAAAAGCTATATAAAAGAAAATATTTACAAGGATATCTCGCAGGAGGAAACGGCAAACTATCTGTATATCTGTCCTTCCTATTTAAGCAGAATGTTTAAAAAGCAGACCGGCGAAAGCTTCATTCAGTATGTGACCAGGGTGAAAATGGAAAAGGCGATTGAATTGTTAAAGGACCCTCAGTACAAAACATACCATGTCAGTGAAATTTTAGGCTATAAGACTCCCAGGTATTTTTCCAGGCTGTTTCGAACCCATACGGGAATGAATCCCAGTGAATACAGGGGAAAGGTGCTTCATTTAGGCGGTGAGTATGATGAAGCATAAAGGGAGATTTTTGAAATATTTTGCGGATTATAAGTTTAACAGCCTGTTTTTCCGCAATTTGCTGATGCTGGCCGGACTGATTATCGTGCCTTTAACGGGGGCGATTATGATTAGTTATTATGCCTATGGTAATATACAGGAAAAGGAACAGAGTACTGCAAGCGAAAAACTGGCGTCGGACGTTTATAATGACCTGAAAAGAATTTTCAGGGAAGCCGAAACAGAGCTGATTTATTTCGGAATGAATTCAAATGTGGAATTATATTTATATGACGAGGACATAAATCAATACAATTATAAAATAGGGACAATTCAGGAATTAATTAAAATGCCTGTGATTGCGAAGGATTTTGTTGACGATGTCTGGATTTATTCCATTAAAAGCGCCAGAGTGATTACGATGACGGGTGTGGCGAAATATGAAAGCTTTTCAGAAAAAGAGCTCATTGATGATTTTTTAGCCGGAGACGCCCAGAAGGCCATAGCCATATCGGAAAACGAAAGGGGAGAGTATTACCGATTAACAATATTTCGGAAAATCAGGTACGGAAAATATGTCAATGGCGTTGCGGCGATGGCTTTCGATATGAAAAGCCTGCTGGAGGAATTGAATTTGCCTGAAAACGCGCAAATGTATCTGACAGACAAAGAGACCATACTTTTATCTACAGATAAGGAGCTTACAGGCCGTCCGGCGGAGGAAATAGAGGCGTATGGCGAAGTGCTTCACGGCGATACGGTAACAGGAGGGGAGTTTATAACCTCGTCAAAACTGGCGGAGGAGTTTTCTCTCGAGATGATTACCAGAATGAGTATAGACAACATGCAGAGCCAGATGACGGCGGTCAGGACCATGCTGGTGACATTTTTGGCAGTTATGACTTTAATTACGCTGGGAGCTTCCGTGGCGATTTCCTTCCGTCTGTTTCAGCCGATTGACAAGATACTCAGCTCGCTTGAGAAATATCATAAGGTATTGGTAGGGGAGGGCGAGCTGTTTGAGGATAAGGATGAGCTGGAATATATTCTGAATTCCATTCGTAAAACGGCAACGGCAAAGCAGAATGTGGATGAGGAGCTGGCGGAAAGGGTCAGCCTGTTAAAGAAGGCCCAGGCCGTGGCGCTGCAGTCCCAGATAAATCCGCATTTTTTGAATAATACCCTGGAAACTATCAACTGGACGGCAATTGAGCTGCTGGGAGGCAGGAATGAGATTTCCAGGATGGCGGGAGCCTTGTCAAGAATGCTCCGCATGACGCTGGAAAACTCGGATACGGTAGTGCCTATAAGTATGGAAATACAGCATTGCAAATATTATCTGGAGATTCAGGAGCTGCGTTATGAGGATAAATTTGAGGTTTTGTGGGAAATCCCTTCCGAGGTGGAGAGATGCAGGATAATCAGAATCGTACTGCAGCCCCTGGTGGAAAATGCGATTTATCATGGAATAAAGCCCCTGACGAATAAAGGCCTGATACGAATCAGCGGCAGAATCCTCTCTGATTCGGTGGAACTTGTGATAAGCGATAACGGCCTTGGCATGACAGAACAGGAATTAGAGATACTGCGGCAAAATATAAGAAGCGATATGATTAAGGAAAGCCGCCATATAGGCGTGACAAATGTCAATCAGCGACTTCGGCTTTGCTTTGGAGAGGAATACGGGCTTTTGGTGGAAAGCGGTGAGGGGAAAGGCACCAGCGTAACGGTGAGGATTCCGAAAATAGAAAATTAAAGGATGGCGTAAAAAGGTGTTACTTTTTTGTTCCGGGCTTCTGGTCAAAAAAGTAACACCTTTTTAGAGTTTTGTATCATTTTTTTTGCCGGAAAACTTCTGTATACTGCAATCAATGGAAAAGACAAAGTGAAGGAAGGATGGGATAAGGTGAAAAGGACTGCAAAAAAAGTAAAAAGAAAAATGTATTTAAAAGATAATCTGCAATTGTTATCTTTGGCGCTTCCGGCCATTATTCTTTTGGGGATATTTTGCTATTGGCCGATGTTTGGCGTTATTCTGGCATTTAAGGATTACAAGGTGCCGAAAGGGATTTTCGGAAGCCCGTGGGCGGGCTTTAAGAATTTTGAATTTTTCTTCCAGTCGCAGGACGCGTGGAGAGTGACAAGAAATACGCTTGCGCTGAATTTTATGTTTATTGTGGTCGGCATTATCTGCGGCGTAGTGTTTGCGCTGATAATGTTCGAGGTGAAAAAAGCAAGGCATGTAAAGGTTTATCAGACGGTTTCCATTATTCCCAGCTTCTTATCATGGGTAGCCGTGGGATATATTGTATATGCAATGCTGGACCCCGGAAAGGGTATCGTGAACCAGATTCTGGCTTTTTGCGGAATGGAGGGAATTCCCTGGTATTCGGAGCCGAAATACTGGCCGGCGATTCTCCTGATTTCAAAAATCTGGCAGAGCGTGGGGCTGGGGAGCATTATTTATTATGCGGCGCTTATGGGCGTGGACGCAGAGCTTTATGAGGCGGCGGAAATTGACGGCGCAAAAAAGCTGCAGAAGACCTGGTACATATCCATCCCGCAGATTGTTCCGATTATCATTATCATGGGTATTCTGGATATCGGTAAAATTTTCCGCGCGGATTTCGGACTGTTCTACAACGTGACGAGAAATGTAGGAGCGCTGTATCCCACAACCGACGTAATCGATACCTACGTATTCAGGGCCCTGATGACACAGGGAAATATCGGTATGGCAAGCGCCGTAGGCCTGTTCCAGTCGGTTGTGTGCTTCGTGACGTTAATGATTACCAATATCATTGTGAAGAAAATTTCGCCTGAAAATGCATTATTTTGAGGAGGTAGAGAATGAAAAGAGCAATGGCAAACGTGAAAAATTCCAAGGAAAAAACAGGCATTTGGGTACATTTGTTTTTTATAATATTTGGTTTCATCTGCATTGTCCCGTTTATGATTGTGGTTTCGGCATCCTTTTCCGGGGAGACGGATTTGGCAGTCAACGGATTCTCGGTGCTCCCCAGAAAGTGGGATTTTACGGCATATGCGTATTTGTTTAAAAACCCGGAGACCATTGTAAACGCCTATATTGTAACGATTTTTATTACGGTAGTGGGAACGTTTTTGGGAGTACTGTTTATGTCCATGGCGGCTTATTGTCTGGCAAGGTCTAACTTCCGTTTTACAGGGATTTTGACATTTTACATCTTTTTTCCCACCCTGTTCAGCGGCGGCCTGGTACCCAGCTATATTATCAATACCCAGTACCTGCATTTGACGGACAGACTGATGGCGCTGATTCTTCCGACGCTGATAAATGTGTTCCACATTATTATGCTGAGAACCTTCTTCAAGCAATTACCCGAGTCGCTGTTCGAAGCGGCAAAGATGGACGGCGCCAGCGAATACCATATTTTTTTCCGCATAGCAATCCCGCTGTCCAAGCCGGTAATCGCGACGGTGGCGTTTCTGGGGGCGCTGATAAAATGGAACGAGTGGTATAACGCAATGCTTTACATCAGAAGCGACGAGCTGGTACCTCTCCAATACATGCTCCAGAGGATGATGAACAATTTAAGGGCGCTGCTGGATGCAATGCAGAATGCGCCGGCTATGGTAAATATTCAGGATCTTCCCGGTGAAAATCTGAGAATGGCCATGCTGGTGGTAGCTATCGGGCCTATGATGATGGTATTTCCTTTCTTCCAGAAATATTTTACAAGAGGAATGACGGTAGGCGCCGTGAAGGGCTGAAAAATAAAGTCAAAAAAGTGACATATTTTTAGAGTTTTGTATCATTTCAAATTTTAATGATTTCCGTTACATTATATTCAGAGCAGATAAAGCGCAGGTCAGTGGAAAGACTGATAAGCTTTACAAAATAAAAGGAGGATTTATAATGAAAAAAAGAGTAATTGCCACTTTGCTTGCAGGCGTAATGACCATGAGCCTTCTGGCTGCATGCGGTAACAGCGGGGCGCCTGCGGAAAAGGAAAGCGCACCTGCAAAGTCCGAAACAGAAGCGGGAGAGGAGACTGCCGGAAATGAAGCCGGAGAGCCCGCAGAAGAAAGCGAAGAAACCATAACAATCAAATGGTGCATCCCCGGCGACAAGCAGCCTGACCATGACATGGTTCTGGAGGATGTAAACAAAAAGATTAAGGAAAAGCTCAATTTAGAGCTTGACCTGGATGTTATTCCACAGGGTGAATTTAATGACAGAATGAAGCTGGCAAGTACCGCGGGCGAGACCTTTGATTTGGTATTTACCGCAAACTGGCTGAACAGCTTTGACGAGAATATGTCCAGAGACGCGTTCCTTCCCATCACGGATTTGGTTGCCCAATACGGACAGGATATGGTGGCTTCCATGCCTGACTGGCTGCTGGATGTTGCAAAGGTGGACGGCGAGCTTTACGCGATACCTAATCAGCAGATTATCGCAAGGCAGATGGGTGTGGTTGTGCGGAAGGATATGGCTGAAAAATACGGTTTTAATATGGACTCCATGAAGAGTATCCGCGATATCGAGCCGTTCCTGGATGAAATCGTAAAGAATGAAACCGGTATTTTCCCCATTGATAAGCGTACAGAAGCTCTCTATGAAGCAAGCTATGAGACGGTGGGAACCTATGCGTCGGTGAACAAGGAGACAGGAGAAGTCATTCCCTATTCGGAAGCGATTGCCGACCAGATGAGACTGGATAACGAGTGGTATCAGAAGGGATATATCCGGGAGGATATTGCAACTGTTACAGATAATTCGGCAGATGTGAAGGCAAACAGATATGCGGTGAGCTTAAGCTCCTATAAGCCCGGCTGGAGTGCGGAATACACGAACAGACAGGGAATGGACTATGTTGAAGCTTCTGTTGAAGGCGCTTATGTCGGAGCGATTTCCGGCATCGAAACCATGACAGCCGTTAATATCAATTCAGAGCATCCCGAGGAGGCTGTGAAGCTTTTAAATCTTGTATACACCGATAAAGAAATTTTCAACGAGCTTTTGTTTGGCATAGAGGGAACACACTACAATGTAGTAAGCGAAAACCATGTGGAAGTCGTTCCTGACGCTACATATAATTTTGGCCCTAACGCATGGAGAATCGGAAATCAGTTCAACGCATGGTACATGCCCGGCCAGGAAGACGGACTGTGGGAAGCGACGGATAAGCTGAATAAGGAAGCAACCGTATCGGCTCTCCGTGGATTTACTTTTGACCAGTCAAACGTACAGGCGGAAATGGCTCAGCTTGCGGCAGTTGCGGCAGAATACAAAAACGGTCAGTTTACCACAAATGATATCGAAGCGTTCATTACAGAGTATCAGGGAAAGATGGAGCAGGCCGGTATTTTGACCGTAGTTGATGAAGTGAACCGTCAGATTGAAGAGTGGAAATCTGCTAAATAAATTTTTCATAAAACTGAGTAAAGACCGCGCCTTTGGCAGACAGAATACTGTTTGAAAGAGGCCGCGGTCTTTTCGCTTACGATGGCGGATGTGAAAGGGCAAACTGAAAAGATTCAAAAACACGACATCCCGGCCATTAAAATGACAGGAATCCCACTTAAATATTTCCCCGAAAGGTTTATAATAAAAACATAGAGTTTACAGGCACTTGAAGTGCGGAAAGAGAGGAAAATGAATTATGGCGGTAAAAATGATGATGAAGGGTGCGATTCTTCCCGGCAACAGTACGGTGGAAATGAAGGATTTCGAAGTGCCAACGCCGGGACACGGACAGGTTTTGATTCAGACAAAGGCTAGTACGATTTGCGGAAGCGATATCCGCTGCATTTACAGAGAGCATACGGGAAAGGGGCCGGAGGGCTATATTCCCGGAATGGCGGCAGGCCATGAGCCCTGCGGTATCATTGTGGAAGAGGGCGAGGGACTGCGCCGGTTTAAAAAGGGCGACAGGGTAATCGTGTATCATATTTCCGGCTGCGGCGTCTGCAACGACTGCCGGAGAGGCTACTATATTTCCTGCAAGAGCAAATTCCGTCAGGCTTACGGCTGGCAGAGGAACGGCGGTATGGCTCCCTACATACTTGCGGATGAAAAGGATTTGATTGCCCTGCCCGACGAGCTTTCCTATAAGGACGGCGCGCAGGTTGCCTGCGGCTTCGGAACGGTTTACGAGGCAATTGAAAAGATTGGTATCTGCGGAAACGATGCGGTACTGGTAACGGGACTCGGGCCTGTGGGGCTGGCGGCTCTTATGCTGGCAAAGGCGTTGGGCGCAGACAAGCTGATTGGCGTTGAGATGAACGAATACCGGATTGAGCTGGCAAAGAAGCTTGGTCTTGTGGATTATGTATTTAAGCCCGGCGAGGATACCCTTGAGGAGATTTTGGCGGTAACCGGCGGCAAGGGCGTGGAGAGAGCCATCGACGCGTCCGCCAACGACAGCGGCAGACAGCTTGCAATCCGTGCCACCAGAGAATGGGGCAGGATTGCTTTTGTGGGAGAGGGCGGAACCTGTACCTTTAATCCAAGCCCCGATATTATCCATGGCCAGAAAACGATTTACGGCTCCTGGGTGACGTCGCTGTGGAGAATGGAGGAGCTGGTGGAGCGTCTGGTGCGCTGGAACATTCATCCCGAGGATTTGATTACCCACGAATTTCCGATTGAAAAGGCGGACGAGGCTTATCGCCTGATGGCCGGCGGAGAGTGCGGTAAGGTTGCGGTTGTCTTTAACGATTAACGATAGAAAGGAGTCTGCGCCTTTAATGCATCCGCGGACTCCGTCATGCGCAAACAGCAGCGCGGAAATGAGGAAAAAATGGAAAATAAAATTGACCAGAGCCTGATTCCCAGACGGACGCTTCCCGGCGGGGAACAGATTCCCTGTATGGGAATCGGAACCTTCGGCTCGGATAAGTACGGTGCGGAGGCGGTTTCGGAAGCGGTTTACGGGGCGGTGAAATACGGCTATCGTCTGATTGACTGCGCGGCGGTCTATCAGAATGAGGATAGCATCGGCCGGGTGCTTGGGCGGCTCTTTGCGGAAAAGGTTGTGGAAAGGAAAGAGCTTTTCATCACCTCCAAGGTGTGGAACGATATGCACGGGGAGGGGAAGGTGCTTGCGTCCTGTAAAAAGAGCCTCTCGGATTTGGGGCTTGATTATGTTGACCTGTATTTTGTACACTGGCCGTTCCCGAATTACCATGCGCCGGGGTGCGGCGGAGATTCCCGGAATCCCGATTCCAGGCCCTTTTCGGTGGAGGAATTTATGAGCACCTGGAGACAGTGCGAGGAGCTGGTGGACAAAGGGCTTGTGCGTTACATCGGCATGAGCAATATGACCGTTCCAAAGCTTCGGGCGGTTCTGCCCTTATGCAGGATTAAGCCTGTGGCTCTTGAAATGGAGCTTCACCCTTCCTTCCAGCAGCCGGAGCTTTTTGCCTTTGCCAGGGCCCATGACATACTTCCCATCGGCTATTGCCCTATCGGCTCGCCCTCAAGGCCGGAAAGGGACAGGACGGCGGAGGATGTGGCGGATACGGAGCTTCCGGCGGTTGCGGCGGCGGCCCGGGCGCATCAGGTGCATCCCGCAATCATCTGCCTGAAATGGGCGGTGCAAAGAGGCCAGGTTCCGATTCCTTTCTCTGTAAAGGAGCCCCAGTATATTTCCAATCTGAAATGTGCCACCGAAGACCCTCTCACGGAGGATGAGATGGCGGCCATCGAGGGCGAGGACAGGAACTGCCGTCTGATTAAAGGACAGGTGTTCTTATGGGAAGGCGCAAAGGGCTGGGAAGATTTGTGGGATATAAACGACGAAATCACAGCGCTTTAAGATGGTGCGGTGTCTGAAAATTAAATGATGCCGGAAACGGGAAAGGCGGCGCAGACCCGGCGAAGCTCCTGTTTCCGGCGTTTTTGTATGCTGTTGATGTGGAACGGTAAAAGCGTTTGTCTGCCGGGCTGCTTTGCAGGCAGAAATAATTATGCTTAACTGTCGGGGGACTGCTGTTTGTTTGACACCAGCGGATGAAGGTAGGCGTACTGCAAAGCCTTGTTTTCCGCGGTAATCATTGTGGTAAGGACGATGTCTCCGGTCTCCAGATACCAGACGTTTCCGTAATTGCCGGGATGGTCGGCGGCGTATCCGCTTTCCCCGTATTTTTCATTTACGGAGCCGTTTATGGATTCATACAGGGAAAGAAGCTCGTCCGCGTCGTCGCACCCGTAAGCCCAGGCGACGCACATGAGTTTTTCCTCGTCGTCAAACATATATTTAACGGTTCCCATAAGGCCGTTGTATTCCTTAGGCCAGGTGTAGCAGGTTCCGCCGTAGACGGAGTCGTAGGTGGAAGGGCCGCTGCCGCCGGCATTTGTGGAAAAGCTTTCGGACTTTGTATCGCCATTTCCGGCTTCGCCCTCCGAAGAAACACTGTCAGTCCCCGCGGCGTCTGCGGAAAGGCTTTCGGCCTCCGCCTCCGCCACATCCTCCGCCGTGGCCTCCCAGCCGACTTCGGTAAAGGGGCATTCAAGGACGGGCCCGCTTTCCTTCTGGCCGCAGGCGGCTATAGAAAAAATCAGCAAAATGCCGGTAAGAATGGTAAAAAAAAGTTTCTGTTTCATAAATCCTCCTAAAACTCCATTTTTGAAAATTGCTTCGGAGTAATCCCCTTATACTTGTGAAAAATCTTGATAAAGTAACTTTCGTCATTAAATCCGCAGGAGATGGCGGCTTCCTTGACGGAAATATTTTTGGTGGTGAGCATCTCGCAGGCGCACTCGATTCGGTAGTAATTCAGGTAATCGATAGGCGTGCGCTCCGTCATGCTGCGGAAATAGCGGCAGAAATACTTCGGGTTCATGCCCGCTATTTTCGCCAGCATATCCAGACTGATATTATTCCCGTAATTTTCGGATATGTAGGTAAGGACGCTCTTGATGGAGTTTAAACGCCCGGCTTCGGCCAGGTCGCAGGTATTTTCCTTATATAAATGCTCTTCGAGAATCGTGCCGAGGAGCTGATACAGATAGCCCTGGGTCATAAATTCATAGCCGGTGTGCCGGCCGGCAAGAGCGGAGATGAGATTGCCCACAACAGGCACGATGGCGGAGCTGCCTTCCGATAGCAGAGTGTCTATGGTGATTTTGTGGTTCATAATATCGCAGATGGATTTCGAACAGATATGATTGTCCTTCATGAGTATCTGGAGGTCAAAAACAATACAGTCATAAACGCAGGTATTATCGTCTGGGCTGCCGCCGTGCAGCATTCCGTCAGTGATAAAGATAATGTCTCCCGCATGGTAGCTTCTGGTATTGCCGTCAAGAGTAAGATGAAAAGCGCCGGATATAATCCGAAGGATTTCATAGTGATGGTGCCAGTGATAGGGCATGTAATACCTGGGACTGTGATAGTTTTCGTGATAAAAAGCAATCGGAAAATTAAAAGTCCCCTGCTCCCGATGCTCTCTGTAATCAAGATATTTCATAGATGGTGCTCCTATATCCCGAGGGACATAAAACAGGTGAATATATTACTACTTTTTTATAGTATATCACTTTTGTTTCGATTTGTCATTCTTTATAATAAAAACAATAAGTGCGCAAATCGCTTTGTTACATATTAACAAATCAGTTGCCTTATATTAGGAAGCAACATAATCATTATGCTCAAGGAGGTTATATCATGGCAAAGAACAGATTGGTGGGGGACTATCCGGTAATTGGTATCAGGCCTACGATTGACGGGCGCAGGGGAGCGCTTAAGGTCAGGGAATCCTTAGAGGACCAGACAATGAATATGGCGAAATCCGCTGCCAGATTATTCGAAGAAAACTTAAAATATTCCAACGGCGAGCCGGTAAAGGTAGTGATTGCCGACACCACTATCGGACGTGTGGGAGAGGCGGCTGCCTGCGCGGCAAAGTTTAAGAAAGAGGGCGTTGACATTACCGTGACGGTAACTCCCTGCTGGTGCTACGGCTCGGAGACCATGGACATGGACCCCATGACAATCAAGGCTGTATGGGGATTCAACGGAACGGAGCGCCCTGGGGCGGTTTATCTTGCTTCCGTTCTGGCTACCCATGCGCAGAAGGGGCTTCCCGCTTTCGGTATTTACGGACACGAGGTTCAGGAGGCTGACGACACCTCCATTCCTGAGGACGTAAAGGAAAAGCTTCTCCGCTTTGGACGCGCGGCTGTTGCGGCGGCAACCATGAGAGGGAAATCCTACTTACAGATTGGTTCCGTGACCATGGGAATCGGCGGTTCCATCATCGACCCTGCATTTATTGAAGAATACCTCGGCATGCGTGTGGAATCCGTGGACGAAGTGGAAATCATCCGCCGCATGACGGAAGAGATTTATGATAAAGCGGAATATGAGAAGGCTTTGAAATGGACGAAAGAAAAATGCAAAGAAGGGTATGACAAGAACCCTGACTTTGTGAAGGATTCCGATGAAGAAAAGGAGAAATCCTGGGAATTCGTGGTCAAGATGATGGTAATCATCAAGGATTTGATGAACGGCAACCAGAATCTTCCGGCAGGCTGCGAGGAGGAGATGGTGGGACACAACGCCATTGCGGCCGGATTCCAGGGACAGCGCCAGTGGACGGACTTTTATCCCAACTGCGATTTCCCGGAAGCGCTGCTTAACACTTCCTTTGACTGGAACGGCGCAAGGGAGCCTTATGTCCTTGCAACGGAAAACGACGTGTTAAACGGTCTGGGCATGCTGTTTATGAAGCTGCTCACCAACCGCGCCCAGATTTTCGCCGACGTGCGTACCTACTGGAGCGGCGATGCGGTTAAGAGAGTCACCGGATATGATATTGAAGGACATGCAAAGGATGCGGACGGCTTTATCCATCTGATTAACTCCGGCGCGGCCTGTCTGGACGCCTGCGGCGAGGCCAGGGATGAGAACGGCAACGGCGTGATGAAGCCCTGGTACGACGTGACAGAGGAAGACCAGGAAGCCATCTTGAAGGCCACCGAGTGGTGCGCGGCGGACAACGGGTATTTCAGGGGCGGCGGCTTCTCCTCCCGGTTCGAGACGAAAGCGGAAATGCCTGTCACCATGATTCGTCTGAATCTGGTTAAGAATTTAGGGCCGGTTCTTCAGATTGCGGAAGGCTGGACGGTCCATCTTCCCGAGAAGGTTTCGGATACGCTCTGGAAACGCACCGATTATACATGGCCCTGCACATGGTTTGCGCCGAGATGTACAGGCGGCAGGTTCTTTAAGACCGCTTATGACGTGATGAACAACTGGGGAGCAAATCACGGCGCTATCAGCTACGGACATATCGGAGCAGATGTGATTACCCTTGCTTCTATTTTGAGAATTCCGGTTTGCATGCACAATGTTCCGGAAGAAAAGATTTTCCGCCCGTCGGCATGGAATGCATTCGGTATGGAGGCAGAAGGACAGGATTACAGAGCATGCGGCGCTTACGGCCCGATGTATAAGACAATCAAATAAGTTCTTATCATGACTTTACGGCAGCGATATCGGGAAACGGCTGTGTCCGTTTCTCCGGTATTACTGTGATATTGCCGTGGTATTGACGTGGCATTGTTCCGGTAATGCGGCAGCATTGCCGCGCTGACCGTACAGCGTTTCGGGTACATTGTAATCATTCATATTTTCTGATATACTGAATCAAAGTTATATCTGTAGTCGGGAGGAAAAAAATTGGAAAAAATTAAAAGAAATCCAATTGTGGAAAAACTGGGATTTAACAGGATTGTGCTTTGCTGCGTACTGATTTTTATGTATGTGCTTTTTACTCTGTTAGGTGAGAATTTTGCAGGGCTTCCAAGAATTTTAAGCGCGCTTAATTATGCTTATTTCCTGGGCTTTTTGTCGTTGGGAGTTACTTTCGTGATTGCCACGGGGGGCATTGACTTTTCAATCGGGCCGGTCATGTTCTGTTCGGCGCTGGTGGCCGGTTACTGTCTGACATCCTACGGAGTGCCGGTAGCCTTAAGCCTTGTAATCAGCATTCTTGTGGGAATGCTTTTCGGCATATTTAACGGATATCTGGTGGCATACTGGTCGGTACCGCCCTTTATCGTGTCTATGGCAAGTATGAATATCGCCAAGGGCGTAGCCAGCGTATTTACCAAGACGCAGTCGGTGAGCTGGCCTCAGGGAACCAGCGAACAGGGATGGTTCCGTAGTTTGGTTAAAGTGGGAAATTTCCCGGTAGGGCTTGTAATCTTCCTTGCCTTTGCGGTTATCTGTTCCGTGATACTGAACAAGACCAGGGCAGGGCGCTACATATTAAGCCTTGGAAGCAACAAGGAAGCGGTAAGGCTCTCCGGTGTCAATATTAAAAAGTGGGAAATGCTTGCATATGTGATTTGCGGCACGCTTGTGGGTATTGCGGCCATTTTCTTTGTGGCGGCATACACGACGGTTCAGCCCGGTTATGGCGACACGTACAATAATGAGGCGATTGCCGGGTGCGTAATGGGAGGTACTTCCATGGCAGGAGGGCTGGCATCTATTGGCGGCACGGTAATCGGCGTGTTTATCATCGCACTTTTACAGGAAGGAATTCTGGCGCTTCATTTTACGAAGGATTATCAGCTTATTATTACGGGCATCATTGTTATCGTGGCGGTTTATGCGGACGTTGCTGCGAGACGCAGGAAGAATTAGGAAACGGATAAGGCCAGACGGTTGGAAAGGTGAGGTAAAAATATGGGCGAAGTAATCTTGACAATGAAAGGAATTGATAAATCTTTTCCCGGCGTACACGCTTTGGACCATGTTGATTTTGAGGTGAAAAAAGGCGAAGTGCACGCCCTGATGGGAGAGAACGGAGCGGGGAAATCCACTCTGATGAAGGTGCTCACAGGTATTTACAAGAAGGATTCCGGAACGATTACCTATGAAGGGAAGGAAGTTGAGTTTCACAATACAAGAGAAGCGCAGCATGCGGGCATTGTGATAGTGCATCAGGAATTAAATATGCTGGGGCACCTGACGGTGGCGCAGAACATTTTTATCGGACGGGAATTTAAAAAGGGCATTGCGATTGATGATAAAAAGATGAACGAGGAGGCCAAAAAGCTCTTTGACAGACTGAATATCGACATTGACCCCACGGAAACCATGAGCAATCTGACGGTAGGCAAGCAGCAGATGTGCGAGATTGCCAAGGCGATTTCCCATGACGCAAAGGTGATTATCTTTGACGAGCCCTCGGCGGCGCTTACGGAGACGGAAATAGACGAGCTGTTTAAGATTATCAGGGATTTACGGAAGCAGCAGCTTGGCATCGTGTACATATCCCACCGTATGGACGAAATCAAGGTGATTACGGACAGGGTAACGGTTATGAGAGACGGAACCTATGTGGGAACTCTGATTACCGAGGAATCCACCAAGGACGACATCATCAACATGATGGTGGGGCGCGTGATTTATGAGGACCCCAAGCAGCACAGCATGGTGGCGGAGGACGCGCCGGTGGTTTTGAAGGTAGAGCATTTAAATGCGGGAAGAATGGTTCAGGACGTGAGCTTTGAGCTCCGCAAGGGAGAAATCCTCGGATTTTCAGGGCTGATGGGAGCCGGACGTACCGAGACCGCAAGGGCAATCTTCGGGGCGGACCCCAAGGAGAGCGGCGATATTTATATTAATGGAAAGAAAGTGACCATTAATTCTCCTGAGGACGCGGTAAAATGCGGCATCGGTTATCTGTCGGAGGACAGGAAGCGTTACGGGATTGTGGTGCAGAAGACGGTTGCCGAGAACTCTACCATGGCGACCTTAGAGAAATATATGAAGGGTCTGTTTATCAATAAAAAGGCGGAAAGAGAAGTCAGCCAGCAGTATGTGGATTCCCTTGCAACCAAGACGCCCAGCGTCAACCAGCTTGTGGTGAATCTCTCCGGCGGTAATCAGCAGAAGGTGGTTATTGCCAAGTGGCTGGTGAGGAACTGTGATATCCTGATATTCGATGAGCCTACAAGGGGTATCGACGTAGGCGCCAAAAACGAAATATACAAGCTGATGAACAGGCTGGCGGAGGACGGGAAATCAATCATCATGATTTCTTCCGAGATGACTGAGATACTTAGAATGAGCGACCGAATCGTGGTTATGTGTGAAGGCAGGAAGACCGGCGAAATCGCTATCGAGGAGGCTTCACAGGAAGCTATCATGAACATGGCCACCCGGGAGATAAGTTAGGAGGAGGAGAACATGAGTAAAAACAGTGTACCGAACACACAGAACAAATCGGTGATTGCAAGGCTGGGAGGACAGAAATTCATTGTGCTTCTGGTGGTTATTGGTTTAATCATCTTCTTCAGCGCCGTCAGTCCCGATTTCAGAAAATATACAACGGCAATGAGCATTCTGGATTACTCTTATTATATTACGCTTATGGCGATTGGCGTAACCTTTCCGCTGATTACGGGAGGCGTTGACCTTTCCATTGGCACGGGGCTTATCTGCTATTCCTTAACGGGCGGTTTCCTGATTGTTCAGAAAGGATGGCCGGTAGGGGCAGGAATGCTTGTGGCGGTTCTGCTGGGCATTGCGATTGGACTTTTGAACGGTGTGCTTGTTTCCATTATAAATCTGCCGCCGTTTCTGGCAACCCTGTGTACCTGTATGATTACCAGGGGGCTGGGCTCTATTCTCTCGAACAGATTAGGCATTTCATGGCCCACAACGGGAACACCGGGAAGCTGGTTCCGGAATATATTCAAGATTACAGTGAACGACACCAAGGTTCCGTTGGGATTTTTATGGGTGCTGCTGCTGGTGGCGGTGATGGCCTTTGTGCTGAACCACACGAAAATCGGGCGTTACACAATTGCTATCGGAAGCAACAAGGAAGCGACGATTCTTTCCGGTATCAACGTGAAGTTTTATCATATCATGGCGTATGTGATTTCCGGTTTTTTCGCAGGACTGGCGGCAATCGCTTACTCGGCCGTATTTTTCACGGTACAGCCCGGAACGGGGGCCGGATTCGAGCTGGAAGCCATCGGCGGCGCGATTATTGGCGGTGTATCCGCAAGCGGCGGTGTGGGAAGCGTTGTGGGCTCCCTGATTGGCGTGTTTGTCATCTGTGTGCTTAAGACCGGACTTCCGTACATCGGACTTCAGGCCAACTGGCAGCAGATAATCACGGGCCTTGTGCTTATCAGCGCGGTTCTGATTGATATTATGAAAAAGAAAAAAGAAAAGGACTGATAAGGCCCAAAAGACAGCGATATGAAACTGCATATGCAGTTACATATAAATTATTTTATTATCCAAATAAAGGAGGAAAAAAATGAAAAAGAAAGTATTAACAACTCTGCTGTGCGTAAGTTTGGCAGCTACCCTGCTTGCAGGATGCGGCGGCGGCGCGGACAAGTCTGCAAATGCGGACGCAGCTCCGGCTACGGACGATGCGGCTCCCGCAACGGATGACGCAGCCCCTGCAACAGACGATGCGGCATCTGACGACACAGCAGCAGCAACAACAGGCGGCGATTACAAATTTGAAATCATTGTTAAGAGCTATCAGTCATCCTACTGGCAGGCAGCCGTAACAGGCGTTAACCAGAAAGCAGGCGAACTGGGCGTAACCGTTAACTGTACAGGTCCTAATGCCGAGAGCGATATTGCAGACCAGGTAAACATGCTGAATAATGCAATCAACAGCGCTCCTAACGGAATCGGCCTTGCAGCCTGCGACCAGGAAGCATGCCTTGATTCTCTGCAGACAGCAATGGACAACGGAATTCCGGTAGTATGTTTTGACTCCGGTATCCCGAACGCTCCTGCAGGCTCCGTACTTGCTACCATCGCTACAGATAACTATGCTGCAGGCGCAACCGCAGCCGAGAATCTTTATCCTGCACTTAAGGACAAGATTGCAAGCGCAACCGCTCCCGTGAGAATCGGCGAAGTAAACCAGGAAGCTACTTCCGAGTCTATCACAAGCCGTGGTCTTGGCTTCATCGACAAGATTACCGAGCTGGCAAAGGCTGACGGAAAGAGCGTTGCTGTTATCGGTAACGAGTACTATGTAAACAACTGCAAGGAAAAAGGCGACGAGGCAAGCGCTGACATCATCATCGAAGTTGCAGTTCCTGCTCAGACAACCGTTGAGCTGTGCGCAACAGAAGCGTCCGTTATCCTGAACAAGGCTGACACAATCGGTATGTTCGGTTCCAATCAGGTTGCGGCAGAAGGTATCCTGACAGCCAACGAACAACTTGACGTACTTGGAACAGACCCTGCAACCTCTATCCTGGCAGCAGGCTTCGACGCCGGTTCCGTTATCAAGGGCGCAATCACAGCAGGCAAGATGTTCGGTGCCGTTACACAGTCTCCTCTGGCAATGGGTCAGACAACCGTAGAAGTTCTTACAAAGATTGCAAACGGCGAATCCGTATCAGACGTTCCTACACAGGGGTACTGGTATGATTCCACAAACATGGACGATGCATCCATCGCTCCTAACCTTTATGACTAATCAGTAGCAGGTTTTTGTAGGCCGAATTGTTGAAGAAAAGGGACAGGGATATCTCCCTGTCCCTTTTTACAAATGAATGACAGCGAAGGCTTGTACAGTGCACAAATCGATTTACAGACGCATTCTGCGGCTGGAAATTGATTTATACAAAGTGTACTGGAAGAGCCGAAGCGGGACTATTGTGGTAAGAAGGGGCCCGCGAAGTGGGAAGATTTCTTATCACCAGGCAGACACTGGCGAACCTTGGTTCGCATGGAACGTGTCTGCTCAAAAGAACAGGAGGATTTAAAAATGTTAAAAGGTATACCGAAAATTCTTTCACCCGAACTTTTAAAGGTGCTGGCGGAGATGGGACACAGCGACAGGCTTGTGATTTCGGACGGCAATTTCCCGGCGGAATCCATGGGGAAAAATGCAATTGTAATCCGCTGCGACGGTCACGGCGTTCCCGAGCTCTTAGACGCGATTTTACAGGTATTTCCGCTGGATACCTATGTGGAGCATCCGGTCAATCTGATGGAAGTGATGCCGGGGGATAATGTGGAGACGCCCATCTGGGACACCTATAAGGAAATTATCAAAAAGCATGACGAACGCGGGGCGGCGGCAGTCGGCAATATCGAGCGTTTTGCTTTTTATGAGGAGGCAAAGACCTCCTATGCGATTATCGCCACGGGAGAGTCGGCGCTTTATGCAAACGTGATGCTTCAAAAGGGCGTTGTTACGGATTAAGAGATTTTCGCGCAAGGCGGACAGAGCGGCTACGTGCGGGCAGCGGCGGGGGCTGCGGAAAGCGGCGTGACAGAAGTGAGGAAGAATATGTTAAATCAGGTGGAAACAATGTTTGACGATATGTTAAACATGATGAAAAAACTGAAAAAAGCCTCTTATGAAAAAAATATGAAGACCTTCCGGGAGAAATACGGACATTTTTTTGAGGAGATGGCTCAATATACGGATGCGTCAGAGGATAAGGAAACGGCGGCGAAGGAAGTCGCTGCTGTTTTTACAGAGGCTGTGAATAAGAAATTCTCCGTGAAAGGGAAGGTAAGGCCCCGTACCCAGGCGGATTTAAACTTTTTTATGATTTATTATGTATTCCCGGCTGTTTTGCTGACGGAAAGTGAAAACAAAGATTTGATTGCGAAAAGCATCCGTGACGAGTGGGCGGCGAAATTTAAGGACAGCGATATCGGTTACGCGGATTATGATAAAATTTACGGGGGGTTCCGCCAGAAGATACTGGGGATATTTTAAGCAGGATTCTCTGATAATTGTTTTTGAGGGAAAAGGAACGCGGGCGTTTCGGCGTGTTGACTTGTGCCGTTTGCGGCATGGAAAGGGAAGGTGATGGAAATGGGAAAATATTTTCTTGCAATTGATATTGGTGCGTCCAGCGGGCGGCATATATTGGGAAGCCTTGAGGACGGAAAAATAAATCTGGAGGAAGTGTATCGCTTCTGGAACGGCATGGACGAGGAGAACGGCGTTCTTTACTGGAATGTGGAGAGGCTCTTTGACGAGATTATTGCCGGAATGAGAAAATGCCGTGAAATCGGGAAAATCCCGGAAAGCGTGGGAATCGATACCTGGGGCGTGGATTTTGTTCTGCTGGATAAGGAGGATAAGATTCTCGGGAAAGCGGTAGGCTACCGCGACCACAGGACGGACGGAATGGACGGGGAGGTTTACAAAATTATCAGCGAGGATGATTTGTATGCCAGGACCGGTATTCAAAAGGCAATTTACAACACCATTTATCAGTTGATGGCGGTCAAAAAGAATCATCCCGAGTATATGGAAAAGGCGGCGGCAATGCTGATGATTCCTGATTATTTTCATTACAGGCTCTGCGGAAAAAAGGTGCAGGAGTATTCCGAGGCGACTACCAGCCAGCTAATCAACCCCATGACAAGAGACTGGGACTATGAGCTGATTGAGATGCTGGGCTACAATAAGGGAATGTTCCAGAAAATCCATATGCCGGGCAGCGTTATCGGCTCTTTGACCGGGGAGGTAAAGGAGCTGGTGGGATATGACTGCCAGGTGGTGCTTCCTTCCACCCACGATACGGAGTCGGCGGTTACGGCAATTCCTTCCAATGATAAAAATGTATGCTTCATCAGCTCGGGCACCTGGTCGCTGATGGGCGTGGAGCGTGAGGAAGCGGACTGCTCGCCGGAAAGCAAACGCGCGAATTTCACCAACGAGGGCGGTTATCAGGGACGCATCAATTATCTCACGGATATTATGGGGCTGTGGATGATTCAATCGGTACGCGGGAAGCTGGCGCCGGATATGTCTTACGGGGAATTATGCGATAAGGCGTCAAAGGAAACGATTAAGACCATAGTGGACTGCCAGGACAAGAGCTTTTTGTCTCCCGACGACATGGTCTGTGCAATTCAGGAATATTGTAAAAAAACTTCACAAACCGTGCCGGAAACATTGCCTGAACTGGCCTGTGTGGTTTATAATAGTCTTGCGGTATGCTACAGGGAAAAGCTCAGGGAGATTGAAAAATTAACCGGAGTTAAATATGACAGGATTCATATTATCGGCGGCGGCTCCAATGCCGTGTACTTAAATGAACTGACCGCAAGGTACACAGGCGTACCGGTTCATGCAGGGCCGGGAGAAGCAACCGCTATCGGTAATATTTTAACACAGATGTTAGAGGCCGGGGAGTTTGAAAATCTGACGCAGGCAAGAGCGTGCGTGGCAAAATCCTTTGAAATTCAGATTTACAGATAGGTGGAGCGCGGTTATCGTGTTTGGAGAGATGCAGATGAGCGGAAGTCAAAGTACCATTACCATATGTTTCACGAATAATAAAGGGGGAAGCGGAAAATCTACCTCCTGTGCCAATCTCGGATATGAGCTGGCTGCGGCGGGACGGAAGGTTCTTCTGATAGACGGGGATATGCAGCTGAATTTATCGCTGTCCTTTTTTGATGAGGAAAGGGTGCTTGATATGGCAGAGGGTGAGAAAAACCTCTACCACGCCATCTGTAATAAGAAGGATTTGAAGGAATATATCGTTCCCACCGCTTATGAAAATCTGGATTTGATTCCTTCCTCCACGCTTATGAGCCAGGTGGAGTATGAGCTTTTTACCATGATGCAGCGGGAGTTTATATTGAAGAAATGCCTGCATACAATTAAAGAAGAAAAGGCTTACGATTATATTTTAATCGACGCGCCGCCCACGCTGGGAACCTGGGTTATCAATATTCTCTGCGCCTCCGACTATGTGATTGTGCCGGTGGAGGCATCCCCCTGGGGGCTTTTCGGTCTGGCAAATATGTTTGACTTTTTAAACGAGCTTTCAGACGTGACGGACGCACAGATAATGGGAGTGCTGATTACCAAAGTGGACGGACGCAAAAACTATTACAGGCAGACGAAGGAAATTCTGGAAAGCTATGAGGAAATCCACGTTTTTGATTCCTGTATCCACGTGGATTCGGCGGTGGAATGGGCGCAGGACGCCTCGAAGCCTGTGGCGGTTTACAAAAAATCAACGAGAAGCGCGGCGGAATTCAAAAAGCTTGCGGAGGAGGTATTGCAATGGCAGTAGGCAGAGGAAGTATGGAAAGAGCGGCAAAAGCGGCGGGAGGGGATACGGCAAGGAAATCTTCAGATAAAGGGCAGGCTCCGGCAAGGCGTCTGACAATCAGCGAGATTGTGGGGGAACCCAGCTACGTGGAACCGCCCAGAACGGCAAAACCAGCCCCGGCAAGGCCGTCAGAAGCAGCTGTCAGGCCGGCGGCGGGCAGCGGGGCAGTGAAACCGGCAGTAGAGAAAGTTGCTCCGGCAGTCAAACCGGCTCAGGAGAAAGTAGCGTCGGCCATTAAACCAGCTTCTGAGAAAGCGGCAGCAGGTAAGGCGGAGCCGGTTGTTAAGGCAGGAGCGATAAATCAAGCGGTGGCGGCGAATCCATCAAAGGCTGTTGCCCAAATGGCTGTTGCGGAAAAAGCTGCTCCGGCAAGGCAGGCGGAGGCAGCAGCCCAAATGGCGTCGTCTGCAAAGGCAGCGCCGGTGAACCGTCCAAAGCCGGAGGTTAAGCCTGCACCGGCGGTTGCAAAGACGGGTGAAAAAGCGCCCGAAGTACGCAAGGCGCCTGGAGCAGAGGAAGCGCCTGCCCCCAAAGTCCCTGACATGTTAAAAGCCCCTGAAGTAAAAGGAAAAACCGCCGCTTTGAAGAAGGAAGCGGATGGAGAGATTGTTTACCAGAAAAGCAACGGGATGCTTGAGAGGGCGGCGGAGCCTAACGAAAGGTTCGGGCTTGGGGACGCTATGCCGGTTTACTATTTCTGAGAATTTGCGGGAAGGATGTGATTTTGTGGTAGCGACGGACTTTCGGCAAACGAAAAAAAGGAGAATGGAAAATGATTGTTGTATCGGACACAACACCATTGATATCTCTCCTGAAAATAGAACGCTTAGATTTGCTTGAAAAACTGTTCGGACAGGTTTTGATACCGCAGGCGGTATTTGATGAATAGAATTAATGGCTCGTGAAAAGCCTGTCAGTATAATAAGATGAGGTTATTTCCCCAATACCTCCGCCAAAAATTCCACGCTCCTGTTAATCACAAGCTCCGCCGGAAAATCACATTCCTCAAGCAGCGGAAAAATATATTCCATATCTCCTATATGCGCCTTACCGTGGCTGTCGCTGGAAAGCAGAACGGGCAGGCGCATTTTTTTGCAGAGAGAAAGAATTTCCATGGAGTTTTTATGCCCGTCCGTCCGGTAGGCGTCGGGCATAAGGGAGGCGTTATTGATTTCGGGATATACACGGTATTTGGCGCAGGCGGATAAAAGCCTCTCGTAATCCACAGGGAAACGCCCGTCGTCTGGATGTCCGATGAAGCGGACGCAAGGGTGCTTCATGGCGTTGATGTATGCATTTGTGCAGCTATCACGAAAAGCAATGCTGTCCGTCGGACAAGCGCCGCCTGTACGGGAAGAACCTGCGCCCGCGCCGCCAAAGCCCTCCGGTGCTTTCGGGAAGCCTGCGCCCCTGCCCTGAAAAACCGGGTGGTGCATGCTGATAAAGGCGTAATCAAGGGAGGCAATTATGGAATCCTCCAAATCCACGTCGCCCTTTTCATTCAAAATATTCAATTCTGCCCCATATAATAAGGAAACGCCGAACCGGCTGCGCGGTGCAAGGCAAAGGCCCCTGAAATAGGAGCTGCTTCCGGCGCCGGGGGTCTTCGGGCCGTGGTCGGAAATTCCAAGCACTTTAAGAGAGCGGTCTGCGGCCGCTCTTGCCATGTCCGTGACGGTGTCGCGGCTGCCGTGGCCGCTGGCGATGGAATGGGTATGGATATCCAATAAAATAGGGTAGTTTTGCATATAACCTCCCTGACGCATTTTTCCAGCCTGACAACGCAAATCTCTGACCGTTGTCCGCCGGGTTTTCGTTACAATAAGCCGGTTCGCAGGGCATATCAGTGTCTGTTACAGGCTGGCTGTTCAAACTGCCCAAAACGGCCGGTGAAAGCCTATTTGCCTTATTATCTCATAAAAACAAGGAAAAAACAACAAAAACCACGTAAAAGCAGAAAAAAAATTGGAAATCGAACCCAAAAACAGGCAAAAACGGAACGAAAAAGTTGTTGTTTTGTGTTGACTTTCTGTATCGTATAGTATATAATTGAATCATCGGCAAAATAGACGATAAAAATGTTCTTACAATCACTTTTTACAGCAATTAGTACATGGGGTATAGGAATGGAAGCAAAGCAAAGAATCATACAGGAACTGGTACCCGGTAAGCAAATCACTCTTGCCCACATCATTGCAAATCCCGACAATGTCCTTTATGAAAAGCTGGGGCTGAACCCGGCTGTTGAATATTCCAAATCAGCCATTGGAGTGCTGACGGTAAGCCCGGCGGAGACTGCCATTATCATGGCGGATATTGCAATCAAGGCTTCCGGCGTGGAGCTTGGCTTTGTGGACAGGTTTTCCGGTTCGGTGATTGTCACAGGCACGGTGTCCGAGGTGGACGCGGCCATAGGAGCGATACTGCTTTATGTGGAACAGACCCTTGGATATACGGTCTGCGGGATAACCAGAACATGAAAAGGCTGATTCTGATGGGGCGCAGCGAAGCGGGAAAGACCACCCTGACCCAGGCGCTTAAAGGCGAGACGATTACCTATAAGAAAACCCAGTATGTGAATTATTTCGATGTGATTATCGATACGCCGGGTGAATACGCACAGACGGCAAAGCTGGGACGGGCTCTGGCTCTTTATTCTTACGAGGCTGATGTGGTGGGGCTTTTGCTTGCAGCCAACGAACCCTATTCCCTTTACCCGCCCAACATTACCTGTATGGTGAACCGGGACGTGGTGGGAATTGTCACAAAGATTGACCGGGAGGACGCCAATCCGGCGCAGGCCGAGAGGTGGCTTAGGCTCACCGGCTGCAAAAAGATTTTCTTCGTCAATTCAACGGCAAACGAAGGAGTGGCGGAGATTCTGGAATACTTAAGGGAACCGGGGGACGTGATGCCCTGGGAGCTGCCGCGGGAAATAAGCTAATCATAAAAATGATATAAAGCATAAAAAGAAAAGGAGAAAAAAATGGCACTGAACGAGTATGAAATCAAAAAACAGATTTGCGACATCGGCAAACGAATCTACGACCGCAACATGGTTGCGGCAAACGACGGAAATATCTCCGTTAAGCTGAGCGACAACGAATTCCTCTGCACGCCTACAGGCGTTTCCAAGGGCTTCATGACCCCGGAATTTATCTGTAAGGTTGACGCAAAGGGAAATGTGATTCAGGCGAACAAGGGCTTCCGCCCTTCCTCCGAGATTAAGATGCATATGCGCGTTTATCAGAAAAGACCTGATGTGGGCGCGGTTGTACATGCTCATCCTACTTTTGCAACCAGCTTTGCAATCGCAGGTATTCCGCTGACACAGCCGATTATGCCCGAGGCGGTTATCGCTCTTGGCTGCGTGCCCATCGCGCCTTACGGAACCCCTTCCACCATGGAAATCCCGGATGCGGTAGAGCCTTATCTGGAGCATTTCGACGCAGTACTTCTTGAGAGCCACGGCGCGCTTACATGGTCTACGGACGTGGTAGCCGCTTATATGAAGATGGAATCCGTTGAGTTTTACGCAGAGCTGCTCTACAAAGCAAGGCAGCTTGGCGGACCGAAGGAATTCAGCCCTGAAAATGTTCAGAGACTGTATGAAATCAGAAGGCAGATGGGACTGCCGGGACGTCATCCTGCCGACCTTTGCCTGAATAAAGGAAAAGAAAACTGCCATAACTGCGGTTCCTGTTCTTCTTCAAAGGATGCAGGCGACAGCCAGGAGCTGGTAGCAGCAATCACAAAGAAGGTTCTGGAACAGCTTGGAAAATAATCCATGGAAAAACATCATCTTGAAAAAATAGCAAACAATCTGGTTGGCAGGGCGATTATAAAGGAAGTGATGTCGCTTAAGCTGGCGGTGTGTCTGATTGAAAAGGTGGAGGAAAAGGCTCGGGAGATGGACATGCGTGTGGTAATCGCCGTGTCCGACGTCTCCGGCAGGCCGGTGGCAGTCCACTGTATGGACGGCGCCTATCACGGAAGCTTTGACGTGGCGCTGAATAAGACCTACACTTCCACAGCCTTTCAGATGTCAACGAAAGAATTGTCCCGTTTATGCCAGCCCGGTCAGGATTTATACGGCCTTCAGTTTTCAAATGAAGGAAAGGTGATGATTCTGGGCGGCGGCGAACCGCTTATGGTGGGGGACACTATGATAGGAGCCCTGGGCGTGTCCGGAGGCACGGCAACCCAGGATACGGAATTGGCCGCTTACGGCAGGGCCATGTTAAAGGAGGTAATAGCGTGTCTGTAGACGAAAGCATGATACATGACATTGTACAGAAGGTCATGGCAAATATGCAGATAGCCAGCCCGGCAACAGGGATGCACGGCGTGTTTCAGGATATGAACGAAGCCATCAAAGCGTCCATCGAGGCACAGAAGGTTGTCCGCTGTATGTCTCTGGACCAGAGAGAAAAAATCATCTCTGTCATCAGAAGAAAAACACATGAAAACGCTGAAATCATTGCCAACATGGGCGTCAACGAGACGGGAATGGGCAATGTGGGAGACAAAATCCTTAAGCACAAGCTGACAGCAGACAAGACGCCCGGAACAGAGGATTTGCACACCATTGCATGGTCCGGCGACAGAGGGCTTACGCTGGTGGAGATGGGGCCTTTCGGGGTAATCGGCGCAATCACGCCGGCAACCAACCCCTCGGAAACGGTTATCTGCAATTCCATCGGAATGATTGCAGGAGGGAACACGGTGGTGTTCAATCCCCATCCCAACGCAAAGAAAACAACAATTTACACAATCAATATGATTAACGAAGCTTCCCTTGAAGCAGGCGGCCCGGACAATATCGCTGTGACGGTGGAACTTCCCACCATGGAGACCAGCGCTATCATGATGAAGCACCCGGCAATCCCGCTTCTGGTGGCAACCGGAGGCCCCGGCGTGGTGACGGCGGTTCTTTCCTCAGGAAAGAGGGCAATCGGCGCAGGCGCAGGCAATCCGCCCGCACTTGTTGACGAGACGGCGGACGTGCGCAAGGCGGCGAAGGATATTGTAAACGGATGTACCTTTGACAACAATCTCCCCTGCATCGCGGAGAAAGAGATTGTGGCTCTTGACGGAATCGCGGATGAGCTGATGAATTACCTGATTTCCGAAAACGGCTGCTATCTGGCAAGTAAGGAAATTCAGGATAAGCTGACAGCAACGGTGATTACGCCGAAGGGAGCCCTCAACAGGAAGTGCGTGGGGAGGGATGCGAGAACCCTTCTTTCCATGGTTGGCGTTGAGGTGGGACCGGAAATCAGATGTATCGTATTTGAAGGCCCCAAAGAGCATCCGCTGATTGCAACGGAGCTGATGATGCCGATTCTCGGCGTGGTGAGAGTAAAGAGCTTTGAGGAAGGCGTGGAGACGGCCGTATGGCTTGAGCACGGCAACCGCCATTCCGCACATATCCATTCCAAGAATGTGGACAACATCACTACATACGCAAAGGCAATCGACACGGCGATTCTTGTAAAGAACGGCCCCAGCTATGCGGCCCTTGGATTCGGAGGCGAAGGGTATTGCACCTTTACCATCGCGTCCAGAACCGGCGAGGGACTGACAAGCGCCCAGACCTTCACAAAGAGAAGACGCTGCACCATGTCGGACAGCTTATGCATTAGGTAATTTAAAAACAGCGAAAGCCCGGACAATACACGGAACGATTTACAGATGCGCCAGCAGCCGGAAATTGTTCCAGACCAAGGTGTATTGGGAGGGCTGTAGCGGAACTGGAATAGGAGAATAAAATGGCGGTAAATGAGAAAGAGCTTGAACTGATTGTCAGGCAGATTTTGAATCAGATGTCAGGAAGCGGCGCGGCCGCACCGGCAGCCGCAGCCAGCGCGGGGGGAAGCATCCCCAAAACGGCTCATGTGGCAATGCTGACGGCTCTTGAGAAATTCGAAGTAAAAGAGTTTCCCATGCCTGAGGTTGGCGACGACGACATTCTGGTAAAGGTAGAAGGCTGCGGCGTCTGCGGAACGGACGCCCACGAATTTAAGAGAGACCCGTTCAGCCTGATTCCTGTGGCGCTTGGCCATGAGGGAACCGGCGAAATCGTAAAGATGGGTAAGAACGTTAAAAAGGACAGCGCGGGCAAAGACCTCCACTTAGGCGACAAGGTAGTGACCTGTATGATTTTCCAGGACAATGCGGACATTACCATGTTTGACTTAAATAAACAGAACGTAGGCGCGGCGGACGTATACGGACTTCTCCCCGACGATGATATTCATCTGAACGGATGGTTTTCCGATTACATATTAATCCGCGGCGGTTCCACCGTATTTAACGTAAGCGATTTGGATTTGGATTCCAGAATCCTGATTGAGCCCTGCGCCGTTTTGGTACATGCGGTTGAGAGAGCAAAAACAACGGGAATCCTGCGTTTCAACAGCCGCGTGGTTGTACAGGGATGCGGCCCCATCGGACTGATTTGCATCGCGGTTCTGCGCACAATGGGAATTGAAAACATCACGGCGGTTGACGGAAACGAAATGAGACTGAATTTCGCCAAAAAGCTTGGGGCAAGCCACACGGTAAGCTTCAAGGACTTCCAGGGAATCGAGGCCCTTACAGGCGCGGTGGAGGCTTCCTTTGACGGACATCTGGCGGACTTTGCATTCCAGTGTACCGGAAATCCGGCGGCCCACGCAAATATCTACAAGTTTATCCGCAGAGGCGGCGGGCTTTGCGAGCTGGGCTTTTTCGTAAACGGCGGCGATGCAACCATCAATCCCCACTTTGATTTGTGCTCCAAGGAAATCACCCTGGTGGGCTCCTGGGTATATACTTTAAGAGATTATGCCACAACTTTTGATTTCTTAAAGAGGGCAAAAGGAATCGGACTTCCCCTTTCCGAGCTCATCACCCACAGATATCCGCTGGAGGAGATTAACGAGGCGTTAAAGACGAACCTTGCAATGACAGGACTTAAGATTGCAATTGTAAACAAGTAGTTGCCGGAAAGGAATAATCCATGGGAGAGAGGACAAAGCAGGAAGCGGTAGGGCTTTTAGAGGTATATGGTCTTGTGTGTGCGTTCCTTGCCGCGGACGCAGGCTGTAAGGCGGCCAATGTCCGTCTGGAGGTGTTTGACAAGAACAAGCCGGCGAATGCGGACGCCCTTCCGGTACCGCTTCTGGTCACTGTCAAGTTCAGAGGCAGCGTTGCGGATGTGGAGGAAGCCATGCGGGCCGCTGAGGAGGTTGCCCTTGCAAACACAGGGATTGTGTGTAAACACATTATTCCAAGACCTACGGAAGATACAGAAAAAATGCTGAAAATCAGCGCACTTGATAAAAATTAGGAAGTGAAAAAAGGAGGAACAGGAAATGTCACAGGAAGCTTTAGGAATGGTAGAAACAAGAGGACTTACCGCAGCAATTGAGGCGGCGGATGCAATGACAAAGGCTGCGGAGGTTGTTTTGATTGGAACGGAAAAGATTGGTTCCGGTCTTGTAACCGTAATGGTACGCGGCGACGTCGGTGCTGTAAACGCGGCAGTTGAAGCGGGAACAAACGCAGCCAGCAAGCTTGGCGAGCTGGTAGCCACCCACGTAATCCCCAGACCTCACAGCGACGTGGAGAAGATTCTGCCTAAGTTTAAGGGGTAATCGGCGGAACTGGAATCAGCGAAAGCCCGGACAATGCACGGAACGATTTACGGATGTGTAAGAAGCCGGAAATCGTTCCAGACAAAGGTGCATTGGGAGGGCTGTAGCGGAACTGGAATCAGGAGAACCAATATGAGTAATGCATATGGATTCATAGAGATTTCCGGAGTGGTGGCGGCCATGGACGCGCTGGACATTATGTGCAAGGCGGCGAACGTAACGCTGGCCACATGGGAGCGCAAGCTGGGCGGCAGGCTGGTGACGCTGGTGGTGGAAGGCGATGTGTCGGCGGTAAAGCAGGCAGTTGAAGCCGGAAGCACTTTAGGGCTTCGCAAGCCGGCGGCAACGGGCATGATTGCCAATCCCCATCCCGAAATTGTCAGAATGGTAGAGCTCTCGGCAAGCCGTTTCAAGGGCAAGACGGAACCGTCTTCGGAATCAAAAATGCTGGGCGAGGACCCGCCGGATTTCGTGCCGAAGGAAAAGCCCGCCCGGAAGAACAGCAGAACTAAGAAATAAAAAGTAACTATAAACAGCGGAACTAAAAACAGGAGGAACTATTTATGGCATCATTAGAAGCTTTAGGAATGGTAGAGACCAGAGGTCTTGTAGCAGCAATCGAGGCAGCCGACGCAATGTGCAAGGCGGCAAACGTAACACTGATTGGAACAGAGAAGATTGGTTCCGGTCTTGTAACCGTGATGGTACGCGGCGACGTCGGCGCGGTGAAGTCTTCCGTGGAAGCAGGCGCAAGCAGGGCAAGCGGACTTGGCGAGCTGGTAGCCACCCATGTAATCCCCAGACCTCACGGCGATGTGGAGATGATTTTACCGAAGGTAATGCCGGAGGCATAATCATATGGATGGATTCGGCAACGTAGAACAGATAACGAGAATGGTGCTTGAGACAATTGAAAGCGCAAAGGCAAATCAGAATCGGATGACAGTTCCGGTTGGCGTATCCGCAAGGCATATCCATCTGACGAAGGAGGATGTGGAAAAGCTGTTCGGCCCGGGATATCAGCTCACGAAAAAGAAAGAGCTGATGGGCGGACAGTTTGCGGCGAACGAACAGTGCACTCTGGTGGGATTAAAACTGCGCGCCATTGAAAACGTGCGTATTTTAGGCCCTGTGCGGAGCAAATCCCAGGTGGAAATCTCCGCCACGGACGCCCGCACGCTGGGTGTAAACGCTCCCCTCCGGCAGTCCGGCGATACGGCCGGTTCCGCGCCGATTGCCCTTGTGGGCCCGAAAGGCGTCCTGTACTTAAACGAGGGCTGTATTGTGGCGGCGCGGCATATACATATGACGCCGGAGCAGGCAAACGCAGTTTCCTTAAAGGACGGAGATTATGTTTCCGTGCGCATGGGAAATGAGAGAGGAGCAGTACTTGACAACGTGAAAATACGCGTGGACGAGTCTTTTTCACTGGAAATGCACATTGATACGGATGAAGCCAACGCCTGTCAGGTAAAACAGGGAGATTTTGCGACAATTATTCAGACGATATAAAGAGGCTGCATTATGATAATTGGAAAAGTTGTGGGAAGCTTATTTTCCACCAGAAAAAGTGAAAAGCTGGTCGGCAACAAGTTTATGATTGTGGAGCCGGTGGAGACAATGAAAGCCGCCGGCGAGCGGGTTGTCGCAATCGATATTATAGGGGCAGGAATCGGGGAGTATGTGCTGGTGGCGCAGGGCTCCGCGGCAAGAATCGGCTGTGATATGCAGGACGCCCCTGTGGACGCGGCAATCGTGGGAATCATTGACGAAGGACAGGATTGGAGTAAGTAGTCATGCTGATTAATGAACTGAAGGATATCGCAAGAGAATATGGCGTGGTGGGGGCCGGCGGGGCCGGCTTCCCCTCCTATGCCAAAATGACGGATAAAGCGGACACGGTAATTTTAAACTGTGTGGAGTGCGAGCCGCTTTTGAAACTGCACAGACAGCTTCTTGCCATGCATGCGGAGGAAATTATCCAGATGCTGGACGAGGTCAGGGAAACCCTTGGCGCAAAGGAAGCGGTTATCGGGGTAAAGGATACCCATGTACATACCATTGAGATAATCACCGATGTGATTAAAAGCTATCCGAAAGTAAGAGTCTGCGCGGTGCGCGCAACCTACCCCATGGGGGATGAGGTTATCCTTATTTACGAGGCCACAGGACGCGTCATCAAACCGGGAGGAATCCCCATTGATGAAAATGTGGTTGTGTATAATACGGAAACCATGTACAATTTATACAGAGCGGTACATATGCAGATACCAGTTACCAATAAGCTGGTATCCATTGTAGGTGAAATCGACCATCCGCTGACCGTCCGTATTCCCCTTGGAACCACGGTGCGGGAAGCCGTTTCACTGGCGGGTAAGGTGACAGTAAAGGACCCGGCCTACGTGATGGGCGGACCCATGATGGGAAAGCTGGGAACGGAAAACACCGTTATAACAAAGACAACAAACGCCATTATCATTTTGCCGAAAGAGCATCAGGTGGTAAGGCGTATGAATAAAAATTTAAGTATAGAAAGAAAACGTGCAGCCTCATCCTGCTGTCAGTGCAGAACCTGCACGGAAATGTGCCCGAGGCATGCCCTGGGGCACCCGATAGAGCCGCACAGGGTAATGAGGGCTTTAGCCAATCAGGATACCAGCGACTTGTCGGTTTACACCAACACGGCATACTGCAGCAGCTGCGGGCTCTGCGAAAATTATGCCTGCCCTCAGGGACTTTCGCCCAGAAGCGTGATTGCGGAATTTAAAAACGGGCTGAAAGCGGCAGGAATCAGGAGCGAGAATCCGAAGGTAAGTAAAGTGGCTCCCGACAGGGAGTTAAAGAAGGTTCCCGTAAAGAGGCTGAAAGCAAAGCTGGGATTATATTCCTATGACGTCCCGGCGCCGTTCATCGACACGACGCCCACCACGAAATACGTGAGGATTCAGATGAGCCAGCACATCGGCGCACCGGCAAAGCCCTTTGTAAAGGCCGGGGAGCAGGTGAAAAAGGGACAGAAAATTGCGGACGCCGCGCAGGGCCTTAGCGTGGCAATCCATTGTTCCATCGACGGTATCGTGGAAAAGGCGGACGAAAAGGAAGTCATTGTCAGAGAGAAGTAAGGGCTGCGTCGGCCGGTATATACGCGGGAAAGTTTTGCAGCGCAAGGAAAAGCACGCCCGGGCGGTTTGGGAGAGAGCAGACAGGGCGGTAATGATATCAGTATTATCAGCATGAGAGGATAAAAATATGGCCAAAGCAATTGGTATGGTGGAAGTTACAACAGTATCTACAGGATTTGCGGCAGCGGACGAGATGGCCAAGGCCGCGGACGTGGAGGTTTTGCAGGCGGAGGTGACCTGTCCCGGCAAGTTTGTCATTCTGGTGACAGGAGAATTAAGCGCCGTAAAAGCTTCGGTTGACCGGGCGGAGGGGCGGTTTCGGGATAAGGTGATTGACACCTTTGTTCTGGGCAATCCTCATGAATCCATTTTCCCGGCAATTTACGGGACGGCGCAGCCGGAGGATGTGAACGCGCTGGGGGTTCTGGAAACCTACGACGTGGCAGCCCTTATCGAGGCGGCGGATGTGGCGGCCAAGACCGCAATTGTGGAGCTGATTGAGCTGCGTCTTGCAAAGGGCATGTGCGGCAAGAGTTATATGACACTTACCGGAAGCGTTTCCGCGGTGCAGGCGGCAATCGACAGGGCGAAAGCCGAGGCGGGCGACAAGGGAATGTTCCTTGACAGCACGGTGATTGCAAGGCCCTCCGACAAGATAAAGAAGTACATATTTTAAATGATATTTTAAATGATTTTTCAATGCGGCCGCAGCTTCACACCGTTTGCAAAGGCTTGAAAAATATTACGGAGGCGGAAAATGTTAGCGGCTGAGAGAAGAAACCTGATTTTAGAAAAGGTCCATGAGAAGAAAAAAGTAATCGTGAACGAGCTCAGCAGGGAGTTCGATGTCTCCGAGGAAACCATCAGGCGGGATTTGGATAAGCTTGAGGAGGACGGCCACGTAACGAAAAGCTACGGCGGCGCGGTGCTAAATGAAAAGAGTAGCATTGATTTGCCCTTTAATATCCGCTGGAAGTCCAATCCTTCGGGCAAGCAGAAGATTGCGGATTTAATCAGCAATGAAATCGAGGACGGCGACCACATCATTCTGGACGCCTCCACCACGGCGGTATTCATTGCAAAAAATATCAAACAGAAAAGACACCTGACGGTGATAACCAATTCCATAGAAATTCTTCTGGAACTGTCAGACGTACAGGGATGGGACATCATTGCAACAGGCGGTCTTTTAAAATCGGGTACCATGTCCCTTTTCGGGAAAAAAGCTGCGGACAGCATTAATTCCTATAATGCCGACAAAGCATTCTTTTCCTGCAAGGGAATTGATTTGGAAAAAGGAGCCACAGACAGAAACGACGACAGTGTGGTGGTGAAACAGAGCATCCTTTCCTCCGCCGGCAAAATTTATCTGGCGGCGGATTCCACCAAATTCGGAAAGGTGGCTTTTTCGAAAATATGCAGCTTATCAAAGGTTGACGTGGTAGTCACGGACAAAAAGCCGGACGCGGAATGGATGAAAACCTTTAAAGAGCTTGGAATTGAATGCATTTACGCGGAGTAATCATATCTGCGGAACTGGAATCAGCAGAGATGCGGACAGTGCACGGAACAATTTTGCGGACGCAGAAAGCGGCCGAAGATTGTTCCAGACAAAAGGTGTACTGGTAGCAGCTCTGCGGAACTAAAATGGAGGGTTAAGATGAACACTTATGATGCTACACCTGTGGAAAAGACAGAGCGAATCGGGAAACTGGTAGCGCATTTGTACGCAAAGCTGCCGGAAATCGAAGCGGCGAGGGCCGAGCTTATCACGGAGTCCTACAAAGAGACGGAAGGACAGCCTATTATGATGAGGCGTGCGCTTGCGTTTGCCCATATACTGGAAAATATTCCCATCATTATCAGGCCGGACGAGCTGATTGTGGGAAGTTCCACGATTGCGCCCAGAGGCTGCCAGACATACCCTGAATTTTCGTATGAATGGCTGGAAGCGGAATTTGAAACGGTGGAGCACAGGGCGGCGGACCCCTTCTATATTTCAGACGATACAAAGAAAAGATTAAAGGCGGCCAACAGCTACTGGAAGGGTAAAACCACCAGCGAGCTTGCGTCCAGTTATATGGCGCCGGAAACTCTCCGCGCCATGGAGCATAATTTCTTTACACCTGGGAATTACTTTTATAATGGCGTAGGCCATATCACGGTACAGTATTACAAGGTTCTGGCAATCGGATTTGATGGAATCAAAAAGGAAGCGGAGGAAGAACTTTCAAAATGCCTCTTTGGCGATGAGAATTATGCTTCCAAGCATACTTTCTTAAAGGCGGTAATTATTTCCTGCGACGCTGTCATTAACTATGCAAGAAGATATTCGGCTCTTGCGGCACAGATGGCCGGAAAGGAAACGGACGCTGCCAGAAAGAAAGAGCTTCTTACCATTTCCGAAATCTGTCAGAAGGTGCCGGCATCCGGCGCGGAAAGCTTTTACGAGGCATGCCAGTCCTTCTGGTTTGTACAGCAGCTTCTGCAGCTGGAGTCCAGCGGACATTCCATTTCTCCCGGACGTTTTGACCAGTATATGTACCCGTATTATGAGAAAGACTTAAACAGCGGAAAGCTTACCCGTGAATTTGCTCAGGAGCTGATTGACTGTATCTGGGTAAAATTAAACGACCTGAATAAATGCAGGGACGAGGTCAGCGCGGAAGGATTTGCCGGTTATTCCCTGTTCCAGAACCTGATTGTAGGCGGCCAGACGGTGGAAGGAAAGGACGCCACCAACGATTTGTCCTTTATGTGCATTTCGGCGGCGAGACACGTGTTCCTGCCTCAGCCCTCCCTTTCCATAAGAGTGTGGAACCGCTCGCCCAAAGACCTCCTGCTGTATGCGGCGGAGCTTACAAGGACGGGTATCGGACTTCCGGCTTACTATAACGACGAGGTGATTATTCCGGCGCTGATTAACAGAGGGCTTACCCTTGAGGACGCCAGAAATTACAACATTATCGGCTGTGTGGAGCCTCAGGCCTCAGGCAAAACCGAAGGCTGGCATGACGCGGCGTTCTTCAACATGTGCCGTCCACTGGAAATGGTATTTTCCAACGGATACGACAGGGGCGTTCCCGCCAGTATCCAGACCGGCAATGTGGAGGATTTTAAAACCTTTGACGAATTTTACGATGCTTATAAGAAGCAGATGGAATACAATATTTCCCTGCTTGTGAATGCGGATAACGCCATTGATATGGCGCATATGACCCTTTGTCCTCTGCCCTTTGAGTCCTGTATGGTGGACGACTGCATGAAGCGGGGAAAGAGCGTACAGGAGGGCGGCGCAGTTTATAACTTCACCGGTCCTCAGGGCTTTGGTATTGCCAATGTGGCGGATTCTTTGTATACTGTGAAAAAACTGGTTTACGAAGATAGGAAAGTGACCATGGGAGAGCTCAAGAAAGCCCTTGAGATGAACTTCGGACAGGGCTTCGACGCCATCACGGCAAAGGAAGTTGCCCTGCAGGTGGCGGAGAGCCTGAAAGAGCAGGGGAAGGAAGTTACGCCTGACGTTATTGCCATGACCATTAAAAACGTGCTGACCATGGAGCTTCCGGCGAAGGAAAAAGCCCGTTATGAAGAAATCCGCGATATGATTGACGAGCTTCCCAAATTCGGGAACGATATCGACGAGGTGGATATGCTAGCGAGAGACGCGGCATACACCTACACAAGACCTCTGGAAACTTTCAAAAACCCCAGAGGCGGTATTTTCCAGGCGGGACTCTATCCCGTATCCGCAAATGTGCCATTAGGCGCGCAGACCGGCGCAACCCCGGACGGAAGGCTGGCTCATATGCCGGTGGCCGACGGCGTGTCGCCGTCCTCGGGAAAGGATGTAAACGGCCCTACGGCGGCATGTAATTCCGTGGCAAAGCTCGACCATGGCATTGCCAGCAACGGAACCCTCTTTAATATGAAGATGCATCCCACGGCAATGGCGGGAGAAAAGGGACTGGAAAGCTTCGTTTCCTTGGTTTGCGGCTACTTTGACCAGAAGGGAATGCATATGCAGTTTAACGTGGTTGACAGAGCAACACTGATTGACGCCCAGAAGCATCCTGAGAAATACAGCGGACTGGTAGTTCGGGTGGCTGGCTATTCGGCATTATTTACCACATTATCAAAGTCCCTGCAGGATGATATTATCCGCAGGACAGAGCAGGCGACGAACCGGTAGGCGGCCACACCGCCCGGATGGCGGCGAAAAAGCGGCAAAGGAAGCGCGTTACGCGCAGGCAGAGCCGTAAGGCGGCAGAAAGCAGCGGACGAGTGAAGATATGAAAGACTATTTAAATGTTTCGGGAAGAATATTCGACATACAAAGATATTCCATCCATGACGGCGTAGGCATCCGCACCATTGTATTTTTAAAGGGCTGCGCCCTTCGGTGCCGGTGGTGCTGCAATCCCGAGTCTCAGGAGTTTGCCATAGAAACCATGACGGTGAACGGAAAGAAAAAAACCATAGGCAGGGATGTGACGGTGCGTGAAGTGATGGAAACGGTTAAGAGGGATATGCCCTACTACGGGCGCTCCGGCGGGGGGCTTACCCTGTCCGGCGGAGAAAGCCTTCTGCAGCCGGAATTTGCCACGGCGCTTTTGCGGGCGGCAAAGGATATGGGAATCACTACTGCCATGGAGAGCATGGGATTTGCAAGGTTTGATGTGATTAAGGGCCTTTTGCCATATCTTGATACCTATCTGATGGATATCAAGCATATGAATCCGGCAAAACATAAAGAATTTACGGGAAAAGAAAACACCATGATGGTGGAAAACGCAAGGAAAATTGCGGAAAGCCGCATGTGCGAGCTGATTATCCGGGTGCCGGTGATACCGGGATTTAACGATACTGAGGAAGAACTTCTGGCCATTGCCGCTTATGCGGACACCCTGCCGGGCGTTACTCAGATACATATTCTTCCCTACCACAGATACGGCGAGGGGAAATATGAGGGCTTAGGCCGTCCTTATCTGTTAAAGGATGTTCCCATGCTTCCGGAAGGAAAAATGGAAAGACTGAAAGAATTAGTCGAGGATGCGACAGCACTGTCCTGCCAAATAGGCGGGTGACACCATAAAAAAAGAAAATGAAAATGGAGGGGACAATTCATGAAGAAATGGGTGTACTTATTTACCGAGGGTAATGCCGACATGCGCAACCTTTTGGGAGGAAAGGGAGCAAACCTGGCGGAAATGACCAACTTAGGTCTGCCGGTGCCGCAGGGCTTTACCATCACCACGGAGGCCTGTACTCAGTATTATGAGGACGGAAAAACGACTAACGACGAAATCATGGGACAGATTATGGAGCACATCACCAAGATGGAGGAGATTACCGGAAAGAAATTCGGCGATAAGGAAAATCCTCTGCTTGTTTCCGTGCGTTCAGGGGCAAGAGCCTCCATGCCGGGTATGATGGATACCATCCTTAATCTGGGACTGAACGAGGACGTGGTTGAGGTTCTGGCCGCAAAATCCGGCAATCCCCGTTGGGCATGGGACTGCTACCGCAGATTTATCCAGATGTATTCTGACGTAGTTATGGAGGTCGGCAAGAAATACTTTGAAGAGCTGATTGACAAAATGAAATCCGAAAAAGGCGTGACACAGGACGTCGAGCTGACCGCGGAAGACCTGAAGGAGCTGGCAAACCAGTTTAAGGCAGAGTATAAGGAAAAAATCGGAGAGGATTTCCCGGCTGACCCCAAGGCACAGCTCCTTGGCGCAATCAAAGCCGTGTTCCGTTCCTGGGACAATCCCCGCGCCAACGTATACCGCCGCGACAACGATATCCCTTATTCCTGGGGAACCGCGGTGAACGTTCAGATGATGGCCTTTGGAAATATGGGCGAGACCTCCGGGACAGGCGTTGCCTTTACACGTAACCCGGCAACCGGCGAAAAGAAGCTGATGGGCGAGTTTTTGATTAACGCCCAGGGCGAGGACGTGGTTGCAGGCGTGCGTACGCCCCAGCCCATTGCCCAGTTAGAGGATACCATGCCCGAAGTGTTCGGACAGTTTGTGGATATCTGCAACAAACTGGAAGACCATTACAGAGACATGCAGGATATGGAGTTTACCATTGAGGACAGGCACCTTTACATGCTCCAGACCAGAAACGGCAAGAGAACCGCAAAGGCGGCCCTTAAGATTGCATGTGATTTGGTAGACGAGGGAATGATTACAGAGGAGAAGGCAGTTTCCATGATTGAGCCCAGAAACCTGGACTCCCTGCTTCACCCCCAGTTTGACGCGGAAGCACTTGCGGCTACAGCCCCCGTTGCAAAAGCCCTGGCAGCAGCGCCCGGCGCAGCCTGCGGTAAAATCGTGTTTACCGCCGAGGATGCAAAAGCATGGGCGGCAAGAGGCGAAAAGGTGGTTCTGGTAAGACTGGAAACCTCGCCCGAAGATATTGAAGGAATGAAAGTGGCGCAGGGCATCCTGACCGTGAGAGGCGGAATGACAAGCCATGCGGCCGTGGTTGCAAGAGGAATGGGCGCATGCTGCGTATCCGGCTGTTCCGCAATCACCATGGACGAAAAGAATAAGAAATTTACCCTTGCCGGAAAAGAATACCACGAAGGGGACGTGATTTCCTTTGACGGCTCCACAGGCAACGTATACGACGGCGCAATCAAGACAGTGGACGCTACCATTGCCGGCGAATTCGGAAGAATTATGGCATGGGCCGATAAATACAGGACGCTGGAAGTAAGAACAAACGCCGACACACCCGCCGACGCAAGGAAAGCAAGAGAGCTCGGCGCAGAGGGAATCGGACTTTGCCGTACAGAGCATATGTTCTTTGAGGGCGACAGAATCGACAGCTTCCGTGAGATGATTTGCTCCGATACAAAGGAAGAAAGAGAAGAAGCCCTTGAAAAGATTCTGCCCCTGCAGGAGGGCGACTTCGTTAAATTATATGAAGCAATGGAAGGAAACCCTGTAACCATCCGTTTCCTTGACCCCCCGCTTCACGAGTTCGTTCCCACCGAGGAAGCCGATATTAAGAAGCTGGCGGATACAAAGGGCAAGACCGTGGAAGAAATCAAGGCAATGATTGACTCCCTCCACGAGATGAACCCCATGCTCGGCCACAGAGGATGCCGTCTTGCAGTTACCTATCCTGAAATTGCAAGAATGCAGACAGCGGCGGTAATCCGTGCGGCAATCAAAGTGGAAAAAGCCCATCCCGACTGGAACCTTGTTCCCGAAATTATGATTCCGCTTGTTGGGGACGACAAAGAGCTGAAATTTGTGAAGAAGATTGTTACCGAGACAGCCGATAAGGAAATTGCCGAGGCAGGAATCAAGCTTACCTATAAAGTTGGAACCATGATTGAAATCCCCAGAGCGGCCCTTACCGCCGACGAGATTGCAAAGGACGCCGAGTTCTTCTGCTTCGGAACCAACGATTTGACCCAGATGACCTACGGCTTCTCCCGCGACGACTCCGAGAAGTTCATGAATTCCTACTATGACGCAAAGATTCTCGAGAACGACCCCTTCGCAAAACTGGACCGTACAGGCGTGGGAACATTGATGGAGATTGCCATCACCAAGGGAAAGAAAGAAAATCCGAACCTCCACTGTGGTATCTGCGGCGAACACGGCGGCGACCCTTCGTCCGTAGAGTTCTGCCACAACCTGGGACTGGATTACGTGTCCTGCAGCCCGTTCAGAGTGCCTATAGCCCGACTTTCCGCGGCGCAAGCGGCGATTTCCGCGAAGAAATGAGACATGCGCAGACAGGAGGGTAAATGCGGAGGGGAGCTTGCTCACCAGAGCATTTATCCGACTGGCTGCATAGGGCGAAGCCCGCGACCGACATGAAGCGAAGCGGAATGGAGGTCGGCATGTCGGAGCAGATGTCGTAGGGCAGTGGAATTTAATCTATAAAAAGGCAAAATCACATATTCAACGACATAGAAAAACAAGACCTTGCATCAGAGGATGCGGGTCTTATTTTTGTCCTTTGGACTATCCTTTCCCCCGCATAAACACTGGATTTTTAGGAACATACTACAAAAGAATCACCATGGAGTAGGGGCATACTTTCACTAGGTAAAGTAGATAAAAGAAAGTGCCTTTTAGGTGCCTTATACAGAATAAATTTCAATGCCCTACGACATGGTGATATTTGTTTATGATGTTTTTGGGATAATGATAATAAGTCTGGAAGCCTTGTAAATGCTGGATTTCCGGTTTTTCATTTCCCCCAAAATGATAGGCAAAATCCCCAAAAACATTCTGATTTCATTTTTGGGAGCGTTTTTGGGAAAATGCAGGATGTTCCGAGAGGGGAGGTTTTGCAAAGGATGAGGAAAAAGAATTTCAAAGGGAGATGCGAAAAGAGGATGATTGGCAAGTGTTCTGATGTATGCAGGACATATGATGCCATTCAGTACGCTTATGCTGATTTGTTACAGGAGAGAGTTTTTGTGATTGATTGTATCAACAGGAAGATGCCTGTATGGGTGGAACCAGAGTTATTGGAATCTTATGTTGAGTGTACTGATGGAGAATTATTTGAGGTGAGCAGCGTTGATGTCATAAGAGATACTGATGTTCTGGACGCAGACCAGAGGAGGGTTATGCATGAGCGGTATACAATGATTGCACCTATTGTTTCTTTCGTATCAGATGATAAGATGCGCTCTAAACTGATTTGTTCCATAGCAGAAGAAAGAAAAGTATCAAAACAGACTGTCAGGAATTATCTTTGTCTTTATTTATCATATCTGGATATAGCTGTTCTTGCTCCGAAAAAGCGTGAGTATAGTCAGGAACTGACATGGGATGAAAAAAATATAAGATGGGCGTTAAATAAGTTTTTCTATACCACGAAGAAGCAATCCCTTATGACTGCTTATACTATGATGCTCAAAGAGAAGTATTGTAATGCCATGGGGGTGTTAGTAAATGAATATCTCAATATTAAAATCGAGACGGCGGAGCGTCAGCAGTTTCATGAGCATATGCTTTTAATGGTACGTGAAGAAATGCAGTCACAAGGAATGAAGCTGGTGGGAGCGCTGCTTGCCGGTATTGGTACTGTAAATGTAGAGAAGATCCCAGAGAAGTCTATGATGGAAGAAGCAGGACTACCAGAAGAATGTGGAAGTCTACCTGATGAGCTCAGCGGAGTTCTGGATTTTATCAGGTAAGGTGTTCCGGAGAATGGAAATGGGAACAGCAAAGGAATGTGATATTAAAATGCAGCAGGCGCTCCATAGTGGTGTCTGTTGCATTTCTGCTTTAAGATGAAGCGGATTTGTTGCAGATAGGGTGGATAAAGAAGAAATCAGAGGATAAATGCTGCATATTTGCAAGCAGATGCAACGGATGTGCAACATTTAATTGACGGAAAGGGACAAAGTTTAAGGTATGAAAAACATATTCTGCAACATAAAACGGATACATTTTATGATAACGGAAATGTATTCTTCCTGTAGGACATAAAACACACCATTATATGATTGGAATTATGCAATTGAATGCTGATATACTTTGTCTGGAATGGAGGTGGCAAGGTGATGAAGATAGATTTTAACAATATAAATGATGAGATTGTTTACGAGGCTTTCCATGTGGAAGGAAATGAAGCAGAAGCTTTAAATGACAGCTATCTTGAGCTTTTTGAACTGATAGGGCGTGACGCTATGCTCAAGTTGTTTACACATTTCCATGGAGATAAAATTGACTGCCCTATGCGGCTTTATCGTCCGGAATTCATTGCCGATTTGGCAAAAGGTGAAACTGACAGACGCGAGCGGGCAAAAATTGCAAGGGCAGGAGGATATTCCGCCAGAGTAATAGAGGGGATATTAAGTAAACGCCGAAAAGAAAATGAAACCGAGTAACAGGATAAAAAAATGAAAATGTCTACTGGCAGTAGAACAAAAGCGGGACAGTTTTATTTATAATAAAATAAGTTGTTTTGTCGATTTATGGCAATAAAGATTTTTAGAGTGACAGGATGTGTCTTTCTCAAATGATATAATTATTTATATCACAGGAGGAGCTATGTTCGAAGATGTAAAAGGTGACAAAGTAGTACGGATACTGCAAATCTATACAAAACTGGCAGATGGGGATGTGGTAAGGAAATCAGAGGAAGCCCGGTATTACGGTGTCAATGAGCGCAGTATACAGCGGGATATAGACGATATCAGAAACTTTCTTGATGCCGATTCCGAGCGGACGGGAAATGTAAATTCCATCGTATATGACAGACAGTCCAGGGGATACCGCCTTGAGACGCTTTATAAGCTGAAATTAAGGAACAGCGAAGTCCTGGCGCTCTGCAAGATTCTGCTGGACAGCAGGGCTTTTACAAAACGTGAGATAGTGGAAATACTGGACAAGCTGATTAACTGCTGTGTTCCCCAAAGCAACCAGAAACTGGTGAAAGACCTTATCAGGAATGAGGAATTTCATTATGTAGAGCCCCGGCACAAATCAAAATTCATCGATAAAATGTGGGATATCGGGCAGGCGGTGCATGAAGCCAGATATTTGGAACTCGACTACTGCCGAATGAAAGGAAGGGAAACAGTCCATCGGAAGGTGAAGCCTGTGGCTATTATGTTCTCGGAATACTATTTCTATCTCACGGCATTTATTGACGATGAGGAGGTAAAAAAGGAATTTGAAGTGCCGGATGATGCCTTCCCGACAATATACCGGATTGACCGCATCCAGAGCTTTAAGGTGCTGGACGAACGCTTTCATATCCCCTATAACAGCAGGTTTGAGGAAGGAGAGTTCAGGAAACGGGTACAGTTTATGTATGGGGGCAGGCTGCAGAAGGTGAAGTTTAAATACAGTGGGATGGATATCGATGCTGTGCTGGACAGACTGCCGACTGCGAAGATTCTGGACGAGGAGGATGGAGTTTATACTGTCAGTGCGGAGGTGTTTGGGAAGGGAATTGAGATGTGGATTAGGAGTCAGGGAGAGAATGTAGTCGTAGAAAATTGAACGGGTATGGAGTGTGGCACAGGATATGGAGAGGTGGAGTGAGAATATAATATATTACCCACAGTTAGCTCATCCCTTGCATAATGAAAGAGGCATAACAAGGGAAAAATATATGGCGCTTCTAAAAAAATATGCAGTCAGATATGAGAGGGAAGATTTGATTGATATTAAGTTACAGGTAGTATATAAAGCGTTGTATGGAAAGCAGGAAGGAGGGAAGCACTGGGACAGCTATTCACAGCAGATAGATAAGGAAGTTTTGAGAACAAGGTTTTCTCCGTTTAAAATTTTTTCATATAGGTACATATTTCTGTTCGATTGTCTGTTGCTGTTTGCGGTTACAGACGAAGAAAAAGGAAAACAAATATGCGATGATATTAAAGCGTGTGTACATAGCAGATATCATAAAAAAATAGACGATATGGTACTGAAAATGTATGAAGGGGACAAGCGATTTGCAATTAAAACGTTGATTTCTGATGAAATGGTCTGTGCCTGGAGCGATGCAAGACAGTTTAATGAATCCAGGGAGCAGGAGGTTGTTTTTACAGCCACTATGAGTGCCGGTAAATCCACATTAATCAATGCAATTATGGGGCATAATCTCTCTGAAACAAAGAAGGCAGCATGCACATCAACTGTTATCAAATTTCATTCGATACCTGTAAAAAATAATTTGTATACAATAATTGACGAGAAACATCATTATTTTTTTGAAGACCCGGATTATGTACGGGACTATATGAAAGACAGAAAAACACCGTTTGAAGTGTGCGCCTATTTTGATTCTTTGTTCTGTAATAGAAAAATCACTTTGACGGATACGCCGGGAATAGATTCCGCGCTGAATACATTGCATAAGAATGTGACGAGAAGCGAGCTTACAGGACATAAAGAAAAGATTTTATATGTAATTCCTGTTGAGACTTATGGTTCAAAAGCTGATTATAACTATTTGACATATATAAAAAAAGAAGTCTCATATGACAAAATAGTATTTTCGGTTAATATGATGGACAGCTGTGATATGGAAGATGACTCTATAGGGAACATATTGCAGGAAATACAGAAACATTTGGAGGATATAGGTTTTCCCAATCCGGTTGTCTGTCCGGTTTCCGCTAAAGCGGGATTACAGTTAAAACGTCTGTTAAATGGAGCTGAATTATCTGATAACGAGCGGAGAAGCGCAGAGGTTTTTCGGAATTTGTTTTTAAAAGAAGAATTTGCATTGGCGGAATACTATCCACATATTGACGAAAGTGAAGTAAAAGATTTAAGAAGCAGATTCTCCGGAGTCTGTGATGATGAGCTATGGAAGGCTTATGTAAACACAGGATTGCCGGGGCTGGAGAAGATACTATATGACTTATAGTAGAAAGGACGGATGATATTTATGAAACAGGTTGAGATAGCATACAATCCTTACAGGGTTCAGACAAAGATGAGTGTAAATGGAGGAGAACCCAAGTCGGGCAGTAAAATTATCCAGTATTTGGACAAGCGTTTTCAGCTTTGGGTAGAGCAAATCCCCTCTCTTTTAGAGGAAGAGTATAACGATGATGAATTTGAACTTACTTTTTGCGGAACAGAGTTGGATTATCAGGATTTGATGGCGGCAATCGGGCAGGCAGAAAAGAAAGGGATTCAGTTCCGTGTAAAGAATTTGCCCGCAAAAGAATTTGGAGATAAAGAAAACAGTATCAGAAAGCTCTATTCGCAAATGAAGGAATTGCCATTTAAGGAACTGCAATCACCGGCACTTGCCAATGCCTTTGAACTTGCTTTCAATGAGCTGCTTGAAGTGAATGTTGTTGCAACAATGAGCGCGGGCAAATCAACGTTGATAAACGCTTTGCTTGGAAATCAGTTAATGCCTTCAAAGATGGGAGCGTGTACTGCAACAATTACAAGAATTCAGGATGATGATGACTCAACGTACAAGGCGGTTGTTTATGGTAAAGATAAGTCAGAACTGGAGTATTATTCTGACCTTGATTATGAGGCAATGAAGGAATTAAACGCTAATGAGAATGTAAATGAAATTTGGATAAACGGTGATATTCCTTTTGTCACTGCGGATGAGGCTTCCCTTGTATTAATAGATACGCCCGGACCAGATAATGCAAGAGACCCGCGGCATGGAAAGATTGCACTAAAAGCGTTGGAACAATCTTCCAAGATGCTTGTGATGTTCGTTATGAATGGGGGAACACTACATAACGAGGAACAGGATAAATTCTTAAAGCGTATAGCAGAAAGTATGAAGGTTGGGGGTAAACAGTCAAAAGAACGTTTCCTCTTTATAATTAACAAAATGGATGAATATGACGAGGAGCTGGATGATATAAGGGGGGAGACACTTCCCGACACCATTAAATATCTTGAAGATATGGGGATTGAAGAACCGAACATTTTTCCTGTGGCAGCGAAACCGGCTTTGTTTATCAGAAGATATCAGAATACATCCGATGAGAATGAAAAAAAGAGATTGTTAAAGTGGCTAACACCGATTGCTGAGAAGCTTATTGAGCAGGAGCAGCTACATTTGGAGCAGTATCCGCATCTGGGACACAGTTGTCAGGCGAAAATAGATGAGGAACTCAAGCTGGCCATAGAGGAAAACGATATTTATGGACAGGCACTGGTACACAGTGGAATTCGGGGAATAGAGGAAACTATCCGAATGTATGTTACCAAATATTGCAGACCAGCTAAAATCAGGAATCTTGTCGATTGCTTTCAGAAAGAATTAGAGAGCGCAGAGGCCTTTATGAAGACGAAGGAAGAGGTAGTGTCACATGAGGGGGATTTAAAAAAAATTGAAGAAGAGATAGAAAAACTCAGTAAAAAAATTTCAAGCAGAGAGGTAAATGAGGAATTCAAGAAACGGCTAAGGGAGTTTGATATCAGGTTACAGCTTGAGCGGAGTCTTATGGATTTGATAGCAGAGGTTGAAGAGGCGTTTACATCATTTTTCCGTAACTGTCCGGAGGAAATGCAGGAAAGCGAGGCGCTGAGCTATATAGAGCGATTCAAAAATCTGGCTAATCATAAACAGAGTGAATTTCAGGTATCGGTTGAACGATTGCTTGATTGTGATGTTAAAGAAAAAAGTAATCAGCTATTGAATGAGTATATAAAGAAATTGAATACAATCAGCGAGGAGTTTAGCGGTAATGGATTAAAGATTAGTCTGGAATCGTACGTCAGAGGTGAACTTGCACAATTTAATACAGATTCTGTTTTGGATACGGCAATTGAGTCTCGTATTGAGGAACGTGAAGAAAAACGGCTTGAGAAGGTTACCCATGTGAGGCGGGGATGGGATAGATTCTTTCATCCGGAATGTTGGTTTGACCCTCATTATACAACGGATGAGATTGTTGAGTATGTAATCAAAGAGGAAATAAAGTATATAAGCCGTGAAAAACTTTCGAATGCAATGGTGGCTTTTGTTAGAGAAAACATGCATAAAGAAAGGCGCAGGGTCATGGAATATGCGGAAAAAGGGACGCAAATAATAAAGGAGTATTTTGAGGAACAGTTTGATAAGGTGGACGGGATATTAGCGGAAAAGATGAAAGAGTTGATGAAGATAACCGGTTCCAAAGATAAAGCGCAGGAAGCACTGAGAGAGGCTAGTGAGCTGATGCGCCAGCTTGAAGAAATAGGAGATGAGCTTAACAGAATTTTAGAGATATAGGAGACAATGGAATGATATCAGATGAATTTAGACAAAATGTTGAATCCGGCAATGTTGAAACTGTCAGAAGCGCCCTGCTTGATTATCTGATTATTGACACGTCATTTCGGAAGTTTAATGAGGCACTGGCATATGCAAAGGAGTCTGTGAATGTCATAGAAGTCGAAGATGGCCGGCAGGAATACGAGGAAGACCCCAATCACTGGGATGAAGCATATTTAAACAGGCAAAAGGTTGCCTTAATGATAAACTTTTCTGAAAAAAGAATCAGGCATCTTCAAAATGTAATCAGAAAGGTTTTCGGTGAAGAATCCAGGACTGTTGGGAAGCCATTGGCTGACAGGAGAGAAGGTCAGAAATCTCAGGAAGGAAGAACCAGCAGAACCGTATTGTCAGAGACAGCCATACGGAAACCGGGTATGGGAAGCAAAGGCGGCTCAAATCCGCAAACAGACACTAAAGCCCAAAGCGATGAATTTCAAAATCTACATATGCCCGAAAAGAGCCGTCGTACAGGCAGAGAAGTCATAGGAGAAAAGAGATTAAATACTGAAAGAACAGAAGAAGAGGTTCATCTGGCAGACAGAGCGGCACGGATGATTAAAAGGGGTATTGCCATGGCAGCTATTGGCGGCGCGGCTGCTGGAATTGGTGCATGGGCGGCAAAACCGATTGTAGTATATACGGGACTGGCGATTGCTGGAGTAGGCGGGGTAATGGCAGGTTCCGGAGGAGTGATAATAATCATAGAAATCATAAAAATCATAAAGAATTGAGGAGGTGCCTTATGGATGAAATGCAAAGAAATGATAGAAATCTTCCGAGCAAACCGGACCAAGGAGAAAGGTCAGCCCCTGAAATTCCAGGTGAATCGGAATTAAAACAGGGATTCTTAGATGCATTTAGGCTAGTAGATGATGTCGTATTAAAAAATTATATTCCGCATCTACCGGAACTGCCTGTCGTACCGTTAGATGAAAAGGCTGTTTCAAAAAACACTGAGAAAATACGACTGTTTAGAATAACAGAAATGGTATATGAACGGAATGAATCGGCGACATATAAGTTTGCCAGTGTTTTTAATGCCGTAGCCGCGACAAATAGTACGATAGTTACGGTGATTGACAGTGATGGAGCAGAAACGGATTTTTATCTTGGAATTCGTTCCCTTTCTGATGAAAACAGTACACAGACCTCCTATAATACGCTTGTCAACGCCATGAACGGGCAATTTCCCGGAATTGGGACAGAGAATTTGAAGGAAGGAAAAATAAAGAGTTTACTCTCATCAATAGATACGAGTTCCTTGTCTGCTGTTTCATGTGTTGCTAATAATAAGAACAAGGATTTTACGGACAATGATGATTATTTGCAGGGACTGGAAAAGCTGGCTCTTGCGATGCAGGGAAATAAGTATACGGCTGTCATTATTGCCAATCCTACCTCGCAGGAGCAACTGAGCATGGCGCGTCAGGGATATGAAAATATTTACACGCAGTTGTCCCCTTATGCCAATACGGTAGTCAGCTATGGAACCAATAAATCCGAGAGCCAGAATAAGACAGAAACACAGGGCGAAAATGCGAGTAGTACCCAAACAACAACGGAAAATCAGGGAACTGCAGAGAGTGAGAGCCATAATACAGGACAAACACAATCTGTATCGGGGAAGTCGTTGGAAAGTGTGGTAGGAAGTACTGTTGGCGCAACTCTTTCAATTGCAGGCGCAGTTATAGGAAGTATTATTCCTGGTCCAGGTACAGTAGCAGGTGCAGCAGCAGGCAAAGCAGTGGGTGCAGCAATAGGAGGCACTGTAGGCGGACTTATCGGCACTGCAATTTCCATGGCTACCGACAAGACCGTATCGACAACAACCGGCGGTGGAAGTATCAGCAAGTCCAGAACTTATTCATATGGGAAAAGCAGTTCGAAGACGACCGGAACCTCACACAGTCTTGCTTTTTCATTAGGAGTGACAACAGGAGAGTCCCAGAATTTGCAATTAACGATTCAGAACAAGCCGCTGATTGATATGCTTGCCAGAATCGATAAGCAATTGGAAAGGCTGGATGAATTTGAAAGCGTAGGCATGTGGGAATGCGCAGCATATTTTATGAGCGCTGACTCATCCGTTTCCGAGGTAGCGGCGGCAACATATAAAGCTTTAATGAGCGGTGAAAATTCGGGATTAGAGGCCTCGGCAATCAATACCTGGAGAAAGCCGCAGCAATCCGAAGGAAACGAAAAGTCTCAAAATGAGCTTATCTCGGAATATGTGAAAAATTTTATTCATCCGGTATTTGAATATAAGGCTTACGAAGAGGTTGAACCTATTCCTGTCATGCCCACCAATCTTGTGAGCGGAAATGAATTAGCCATACAAATGGGATTGCCGAGGCATTCTGTCTGTGGATTTCCGGTTGTGGAGCATGCTGATTTTGGTAAGGAAGTTGTCAAATATAATAAAAATGAAAGCTCTGAATCCATACAGCTCGGAAATATATTTAATATGGGAAAGAGTGTTGACAAAAGCAAAGTGTGCCTGGATGTTGAAAGCCTTACAATGCATACATTTATTGCCGGAGCGACTGGCAGCGGCAAGTCAAATGCAATATATCATATTCTGGATAAATTGACTTCTACACGTAAGGACAGTCTCAGCTTTATGGTTATTGAGCCGGCCAAGGGAGAGTACAAAAGAACATGGGGGCATAAAAGAGGAGTCAGAGTGTTTGGGACCAACCCGGAGTATACGGAACTGCTGCGTATAAATCCTTTTAAATTTCCAAGGCACGTCCATGTACTTGAACATATTGACAGGCTTATTGAGATATTCAATGTCTGCTGGCCTATGTATGCGGCAATGCCTGCCGTTTTGAAGGATGCGGTTCTGGAAACATATGAATCATGCGGATGGGATATTTCTACATCGAAGAACTGGATTTCGGATAATCAGTTTCCAACATTTCAGGATTTGCTGGAACAATTGGTAAAAGTGATAGATGCCTCCGATTACTCAAACGAGGTCAAGTCAAATTATAAGGGGTCGCTTCTGACAAGGGTGAAATCTCTTACAAATGGTTTGAACGGGATGATTTTTGCGGCCAATGAGATTGATAATAAAACCTTGTTCGATACAAATGTTATAGTGGATATAAGCAGGGTGGGCTCACAGGAAACCAAGTCGCTTCTGATGGGTATTCTTGTTATGAGATTATCTGAGTATAGAATGGATACCTGTACGAAATTTAACAGTAAGCTTAAACATATAACCGTGCTGGAGGAAGCCCATAACATTTTGAGAAGTACCGCAGACAATTCATCATCTGATGAAGGGGGGAATGTTGCTGGTAAATCTGTAGAAATGATATCTAATGCCATAGCAGAGATGAGGACATATGGAGAAGGTTTTATTATAGCAGACCAGTCTCCCGGAGCGGTTGATATTTCAGCAATTCGAAACACAAACACGAAGATTGTTATGCGTTTGCCGGAGGAATCAGACAGAAGACTTTTGGGAAAAGCAGCTGCGCTTAAGGACACACAGTTGGATGAGATTGCCAGGCTGCCAAGGGGTGTGGCTGTAGTATATCAGAATGATTGGATTGAGTCGGTGCTATGTCAGATTAAAAAGTTTAATGGTGAGGAAAAAGATTATGAATACTCATCTAAAGCGAAAAGAAATCAATCAAAGGCAGTCAATTCGGTACTTGTAAATTTTGTGCTTAAGAATCGCCTTGATTCTCCGGATTTGATAGTTCCTATGGATATAGAACAGGCGATAGAGAAATGTGAGTGTTCTGTACATACAAAAAATCAGCTGCATTCATTACTCCAAAATTACAGATATTCGCATAAGCTGCAGATATGGAGTGAAGAAAGTTTTTCTGAGCAGGCGTGTTTAGTGAGGGATATTTTGCGGCTGGAAAAAACTGTAAATAGTCTGAAAAGGGCATCCTGTTCGGATATGCAAAAATTCAGGTGTGCTTTGAATACTTTGGTTTCACAGAAGTTAGACGCCCCGTCAGATGATTTAGTATTAAGCCTGAGCCATTGTCTGATGAAAGCATATAGCGATTCGGAGCCAGATGGAAGTGAATTTTATAAACAATGGCGTGAGGAAGTAGAAGGAAGGAGGCATTTATTATGAGTAATCCGTTTGCACCGGAGGCAAAAGAAATACCAGTGCCGAATAAAATATTAAAAATCAATATTAGGGGAATGGATACGAAAATCCGCATTGAATGTTGTGGGCTTGTTCCCAAAAACGGAGGAGAGTGGACAGGAGAGCGGGGAAATTCCGAATGGAAGCCGGATAGGGATGTTGAGCCGGGAGATAGAAATGGCACCAATCCGGAGAATAAAACATGGGATGATATCATGAAAAAGTATGATTTTGAATCCATTCCATTTAAGGATGAGAACCCTGATTTTTCGGAAGTCTCTAAGGGAGAAGTAAAGATTGATGATTTTACGGAGGATAGAGATTCCAATTTTTCACAGGCGGACGAGAAATTAGCAGAACAAAAAGGATGTACTCCGGAGGAAGTTGCCAAATGGCGGGAAGAAAATAAATATACATGGCACGAATGTGAAGACTGTAAGACCATGCAAAAAGTACCGACGGAAGTTCATGGAAATATACCGCATTCCGGAGGAATATCTGAATACAAGGCACAGAAGCAGTCAGCATAGCAGAAAGGAATTAATATCATGGATGAAGCAAGGTGCAATGACTCTGTTTTTGGAGAAATGAGCTATAAGCACAGGTGGTATAAGAAACAGCAAATTGGTGTATTTGGAAAGATATGGGATATTAATATAGTTGCAAAAGCCTATTTGGGCAAAGCAATCACTAAAGAACAGCAGGAAAGCTATTCACAATTCATTAAAAATGAAAAAAAGTATGTGGAAACTGTTGGTGAAGAATTAAAAAGATACATTAATGGTCACTTACAGGAATTGGCAGTTAATTGGGCAGGGGCCAGAATGGTTGATTCTATTGAGGACTTGTCACAAATGGTTACTCCTAAAACATTGCTTTTTAAACAGGATGGAAGTATGATAATGCTTCTTGATTGTGTCTGGGACATAGAAAACGGTATTGGGATAAAATTGATACCGGAGACAGCTATCGGGAGTCAGGATTTATTTTTATAAGCTTTTGTGATACTTAGATTACAATAAACGACAAATCCTATCCTCAGTATCTGAGAAATAGGATTTGTTGTTTTGAATTAATCGATAAGCTTATAGCGAAGAAACGAGGAAAAGAGATTACGGAAGGACAGATTGGCAAAGGGAACAAAATTTTCATAGAACAGGATAATGTTAAAAGTCCTGTAAACATGGATTCTATGTTGGATGAAATCTAATAAAAGGGAGAGTAAATAAATGGCAATAGTAGGAGCAATTTTAGGTGATATAGCAGGTTCAAGGTGGGAACGTAAAAGAGAGAATACTTTAGATTGGAAACATATAGAACTATTTACAGATAAATGTTTCTATACAGATGATACAGTATTAACATTGGCTACAAAATATAAATTTCAAAATCATATTTCGTTTGTTGATTCTTACCACAAATTTGGAAATGATTACCCCAAGTGTGGCTATGGCGGCAGGTTTTATAGATGGTTAAGCTCTTATGATAAAAAAGCATATAACAGTTATGGAAATGGAGCTGCAATGAGGTGTTCATATATTGGTGAATATTTTAATACAGAAAGTGAAGTGATAGAATGGGCAACAAAATCGGCAGAATGTACACATAATCACCCTGAAGGTATAAAAGGTGCAGTTGTAACATCTATGTGTATTTATATGGCAAAAAAAGGTGCATCAAAAGCTGAAATACTTGATTATGCAAGGAAACAATATCCGATGACTTCTTATGAATACAGTGTGGAATATGAACTGAATAAATACAGAGATACATATAAGTGGGATGTTTCTTGTCAGGGAAGTGTACCGGTAGCAATCCGATGTTTTCTTGATAGTGAAGATTATGAGAGTTTTATTAGAAATGTGTTAAGCCTTAATTGTGACACAGATACTTTGTGCGCTATTGGTGGTGGTATTGCAGAAGAATTTTATCAAGGGACTGGATTTAATGAAGAATGGATATTAAAGAATTATTTAGATGATGATTTGTATAAGATTGCAAGGTCTTGAAATTTTAATGGAAAGTGTTGAAAAAGATATGGTTGTTAGGAAAATATCGAATTATGATTTAGGTTAGAGCGTGTTTGAAAATTAAAAAGTGCACAAAACATTTGTTTCTATCTCTAATACATGATAAAATTATCATAAAGGGAATGATATTATGTTAAGATGATACGAACTGACGGCTCAGTAAGGCATGTATGATTTTGCGTAGGGGAGTGTAATCTGTATCTACCAGAAAGCTCTGAATTAAGACAGCTCATAATCAATGGCGCGAAATAAATCAGGAAAGACAAAAGAATTAACAACAGAACTATGAAAGACTACGAAATAATCAGTGAACTAAAGCAAAGTGAAAAGAGCACAGTCCACCTGGTGCGTGAAAAAGGCACGGAGCAGGTTTATATACGGAAAGTGCTGAAAGAACGGCATGAAGTTTATGGAATATTGAAAGATTGCCATCATCCTTATCTGCCGGAAATATATGAGGTGGCTGTGTCAGATACTGATACAACAGTCATAGAGGAATACATAGATGGAAAATCACCCGGCTTAAGAGAAGTGTCCGGAAAGCAGTTTCTGCGCATTGCCAGAGAATTGTGCTGTATTTTGGAATTTATCCATCAAAAAGGGATTATTCACAGAGACCTTAAGCCCTCCAACATCCTTCTTGCCAAAGACGGGCATATCCGTTTAATTGATTTTGATGCGGCACGGCTCTATAAGAACGAGCAGGAGCAGGATACAAAGCTGTTAGGGACAAGGGGATATGCGCCTCCGGAGCAATACGGCTTTGCGCAAACCGATGAGAGGGCGGATATCTACTCTTTAGGAATGACGCTGGAACAGCTTCTCGATAAGAAATCGGGAAATTCCGGTTACAGAAGGATTATCCGAAAATGTACCAGGCTGGACCCGGATAAAAGGTATCAGTCCATCCGGCAGGTAAGATGGGCTTTTTCACGGACAAGACGGGTTGTTTTGTGTTGCGCCATGGCATCTTTATTGATAGTCTGCGCAGGGGGAGCCTTCCTGTACCGGTCTGCATTATCCGACGGTTCTTCGGCTGAAAGTGCGGGGCTGCAGGTTCTTCCGGCACCGGAAAACCCAAGATGGGATGGCGAGACAGGTATCGGACAGTGGACCAACGTACCGGAATCAGGTATACCTGACAGCGCAGGGGTAGTATATAAGTATAAATTGTGCAGGAGAGATACGCCTGACCCGCCGGGGATAGATGAGGATGTGTGGGAGAGGGAAGGAGGTGTGGCTGGGAATAACGCCAGGGATATAGATGGTATTCCTACTTTTGAATGGAGTTTTTCACAGGAACTCTGGGAAAACGGGTACTACTATTTTGCAATAGCAGCCGAGGGGGATGGAGTTACGTATGCTGACAGCCCTTATGTGATATCAGATGCCTTCGAGTACACCGGGGAAGACGCGCCGATGCTGCCTGTCCCCACAGGGCTCGCATGGAAAATGGTTCAGGACAGGGCGCAGTGGGTGTTTTATGCCACATGGGACAATCTGGATGACTATGCGGACAGGGACGAATTTAATGTGATTGTTCATGATAAAAACAATAAATATGTCACAAACAATATCTGGTCAAAAGAATATATAATGAGTGTGGGAAATGGAGGAGTACGAATCAGGCCGGAGTTCCTGACTCAGAAAGGCGGCGCGTACCGTTTTGCTGTTGAGGTGCAGTCTTCCCGCCCTAATCAATATAAATCGATTATTATAGACAGTTCCAGCCCTGACCCTGTGCCGGAGGAGAATTTCAGTCCATGGTATTATTATTCCCAGGAATAGGTGTCATTCCTTGAAGGTGTTCAAAATGGCGAGGCCGTGCCCGTCCAATAATTCATTAATATAAAAAATAGATTTGTTTCGCTGGAGGGCAAACAGAATCAATGCATCACGCTTATCTCTTGCGTAGAGTTCTCTGTTGCCCGACAGCTTCAACATTTTCTGCGTTTCATCATCGGAAAGACCAAGGCCGTATGCTATTGCCAGCAGCTTATCTCTTGACGGGATTTTTTCTCCGGCAAATATTTTATATACATATGCGCGTCCAAGTAAAGAGCCGCGTACCACGTCTGCTTTTTTGATTCCCTTTTGTGACAGCAATATGTTCAGATATTCAGACAGGCTCAAAGACAAAAGGTTATCCTTATTTTTGTTCAGATAATCTTCTATATCGGTAGCTGCCTTGATTTCGTGGTTCAATTCCTCAGTTGTCTTATCCATAGAAGAGCCCTTTCTTTTTACCCGGTATTCTTTGCTTCCCTGATTCATCGTTCGTTACGGCGGTTATTTACCTCTCAGACTTCGAAAGCTTTCCTGTATTCTATAACGTGTATCAATTTAAATTATAGGGAAATCTCTGTGATATGGCAAGCTGATATGGAAAAATATCGAATTTTAACGTAGCTTAAATTGTGTGCTGCCAGTACACATCCTGGGCGGAATTTCTTTTATAATGAAATTATAACAAATATAAGGCAGACAGGAAGTACTTAAACAATATAAGGAATATATGTGGCTATATATTCTCTTATGGAATCGGAAAGTACAGAAAGGAGGCATTGAAAATGATTTATGTATTATCAGATATCCATGGGAATAAAGAGAACTTTGATACAATATTGGAGAAGATTGACCTCCGCATGGAAGATTTCCTGTACGTCCTTGGAGATGTGGTTGACCGCCATCCTTACGGCATACAGCTCCTGCAGCAGATTATGGGGATGCCGAACGCCCGTATGCTCCCCGGCAACCACGAATGGATGATGATGAAGGCGCTGGGCATCAGCCATCCAATGCTAAAAACGAAGGAGGAAGGAGGCAGTATTGTTTATGAAGCCATGATGCGGAAAATGCTTGCCAGAAGAGCTGAAAAGGAGAGATTTGCCCTTTGGTATGGGAATGGAGGGGATGTGACACATAAGGCATGGAAGGGGCTTTCAGATGATGAAAGAAAGGAGCTGGGAAATTTTCTGTCTTCACTGCCTTTAAGCTATGATGTAAATGTAAACGGAAAGGATTATAAGCTGGTGCATGCAGCTCCAACGGAATTATACAGAAAGTTTTCAGGGGCGGAGTATGAAAATGAGGCTGAGTTTGCGGTGTGGGACAGGGAGATGTTTAAGTACCGCTTTCCCTTTGGCGCTGCCATTATTTTTGGTCATACCCCTACTTTATATATGCAGGACAATAACCCATTGGAGATATGGGATGCGGGTGATATGGTAGGTATTGACTGCGGCAGCGGGATTCAGGAGCTTTCCGGATTGTACTCAGTGAAAGGGCGGCTTGCATGTCTGAGGCTGGATGATTGGAAAGTGTTTTATTCTAAATAAGAAGCAGAAAAAAACGGTGGCAAGGCAAAGGACGGTATATTAAAAATACAGCGGATGTGCAAAGCCGACATACAGTTCTGTTTCCCATATCGTATATGCAGACCATATACTGATATATTCTGTCAGTAGGCCAGCAGAGCCCACAGCGATAGAAACAGCAAAGGGAAAGGAGGAGGACTGTATGGGAGGACTGAAATTAGCTGAGAGTATTTTAAAAGCAGCCGCAGCGCTGATTGCCGCAGCCATGTCCATTGTCAGTCTTATCGGAAGCATAGGCAGAATGAAAAGCGCAGAAGCATAGCTTACTTAGCCGCATAGTATCTGTAAAGCGGCACAGGAAAGTATCTGCTCTGACAGATGCGGTTTATGGAGTGGAGGTATCAGGTAATCAGAAAAAAGGATAAGGAATGGAAAACGGGAGCTCCCTTAAATGGGGGCTCCTTATTACGTTCCGCCATACCTGTTCGTAGAAAAAATTAAAAAGAAAAGGAGATGTTAATAATGGCACATATGATTGAAAGTATGTTTTCAGTAAGGGAGAAACCGTGGCATGGATTAGGTATGATTGTTATGGAAGCACCGGCATCAGCAGAAGCCCTTAAACTTGCGGGGCTTGACTGGACGGTGGTGCAGGAGCCAGTGTATACAGATAATCAGGAACTGATAAAAGGATACAAGGCAAATGTGAGGAGCTCTGACAGGAAAGTGCTGGGTGTGGTATCCGACCGCTACAAGGTGGTGCAGAATACAGATGCTTTCAGCTTCACCGATGAACTGCTTGGAAAAGGGGTACGGTACGAGACCGCAGGGTCACTGCAGGAAGGAGGGTATACAGTGCTACCACTATATGGCGGTTACAGGAAAAAAGGTGTGGTATATAGCGGCGTTAATCCTTGGGAAAGGGTTTACCTACAGGAAAATAGAGTGGGATGAGGAACTGATTGGGCGCCTTATCTCGATAGAAGATAATTTCTGGAATAACCATGTGGTGAAAGGAATTATCCTGCCACCGGATGGGAGCAAAGCCTGTGACGAGGTAATCCGGCAGTATTTCCATACGGCAAGGAAAGCGAGCGCTATTAAGCTGGTAGGGTTTGATGAAAAATTAAGGAGATGTGAAGAAATCTTAGGGTTCATTGCGGAGCTGACAGAGGAACAGAAGCAGATAGAGCAGGAAGTGAAACTTTTTATGCAGGACAATGAGCTTGCAAGCAGTGAGGCGTTCCGTGTCTCATGGAAGAACATTGATTCCACCAAATTAGATGCGAAGCGTATTAAGGAAGAACGACCGGAGCTTTTGGATGGAAAAGGAGCCATCAGTGTATTGACGGAAATCTCTACTGCACCGTGGAGGTATTTGACAGGGAAACCATGCAGTGGATTGCCAAGCAGGATGTAGGCACGATGGGATATACGGAGAAAGAGAAATCCCAGGCATCGGACAGTTTCAAGAGGGCGTGCTTCAACTGGGGGATTGTAAGGGCGCTGTATTCAGCTCCCTTTATCTATATTCCAGCAGGAAAAACTTCAATCCAGATGAAAGAGGGTTCCAATAAGGAGAAGCGTTATTACTGTAATGACCGTTTTTCAGTGCGCTCCATTACATACAGCAATGACCGTGAGATATCAGGCCTTGTTATCCATAATGATAAAGGCCAGACAGTCTATGAGCTGAAAGCCAAAGCAGATACCGTGAGCCGAAAGGAAAAAGCAGTGCCAAAAGGAAAACAGGAAAACAGCCAGCAGAAACAGGAATCACAGAAAGAGTATAGTACAACAGAGGGCATTTCTAAGGAGCAGAGGGCATCTCTGCAGTCGGAGCTTAAGAGAGCAGGAGTTGCAATGGAAGCAGTACAGGAAAGATATAAGATTACAGCACCGGAGTCCATGAATGAGAAAACCTATAAGAGGGTGATGGAAGCACTTGCAAAGACAAAAGCAGCGTAAAAAGGAGAGGAAAGGATATGGAACTGAAAGAATTTGCAGAGGGAGTATTAAAGGGAGTGGAGGAAAAGCAGGTGGAAAACTGAAAATGCGGCTCGTCCCGAGAGAAAAAAACAACAGCGTCACACTTACAGGAATTACGGCATTCAGACCAGAGGGCAGTAATGGGACATGTATTTATCTGAATGGTTATTATGAGGGCTATTGTAACAGCCGGATAACACTTGCCAAGGTAACAGAGGATGTTTACGATAAACTTATAGGACACTGTAATGACCTTGACGGCGTAGATATGAGGGTGTTATGGGATTGGGAAGCGGCTAAGGAATGTATCCGTGCAAAACTGGTAAATCGTGAAATGAACAGTGAACTTCTTAGAAGAGTGCCTTACCGTGAGTTTCTTGACCTTGCGGTTATCTACTATGTAACAGTGGATGGGCTTTCAGAGGGAGTGAATGGTGCATTTACAGTATCGGATAAGAATATGGAAGTATGGAGAAAAGATGAAAAGGCTCTTTACCAGACGGCTGTTTCCAATATGCGTCTTGATGGGAAACCGGTATTTGAGGATATGGAGAAGATTATCCGGAGCATAATGCCGGAGGAAATACCTGATTTTGCAGTTGGAATACCGAAATTCAGGTTCTATGTCCTGACTAACCCCAAGAAAGTATTCGGGGCTGTGGAACTTCTGGATGGAAGTACCTTAAAGGAAATCGGTGATGAGCTGGGGGGATAATCCGGCTTTCCTTTTTCCAATGCAGAGAAAAAGAGACAGACTGAAGAATTTTGGAGGTAGATATCGTGGGCGAGAAAGATACAGACAGGAAACAGCTGCCAGAGGAGATTTCAGGAAAGAAATCTGAAGGGTATGATGACATATTTGTGTATGTTCCGGAGATGAGGCAGATTATCCGCATTGCAGAAGGTGACGGCTCCAACCTGCTTCCGGAAGATATTGAGGAAGGGTATGCAGGTTATATTTATTATGAGCAGTATGAAATTACAACAGACATACCGGAAGTGGATGGAGGGCAGATATTACTGGAAGAGATGCTGCGGGATAAATACCGCTGTATGGAAGAATGCATACCGGATGTGCTGGATATGGCATATGGAAGCCGCATGGCTAAGTATATGGTTTTATAATAAAATGGGCAATGCAGATGTTTCCCATGCTGTTTGATACCAGCATTAGTATCCGTGCTGCCCACCGGAATATGCTGTAAAAATGACAGCATATGCAATCAATGTGTTGCAGATTTTGTACTTGTGGGTGTAATAAAGGGTTAAAAGTTGCGTATCTGCAATCAGATATAGCGGATATGCAAGAACAGCTTCATTGTAAAATGATAAGATTTATGTTACTATGAATAAAAGAAGAGGATTAGTAAGGCAGGTGAAGAGATTGGAAAGAGACAGTGCAGAGATTTTAGACAATGTAAAGAAAGAACAGGAAGATATCATGAAGCGCACGATTAAGGACAGCGTATTTACGAATCTGTTCCAGGATAAGAAATACCTTCTCCAACTGTATAAAGCGCTCCATCCGGAAGATACTGATGTTACAGAGGATGATTTAAATGATATAACAATCAAAAATGTATTAACGGACAACATTTACAATGACCTTGGGTTTACAGTGGGCGATAAGCTGATGATACTTGTAGAAGCGCAGTCCTCTGTATGGACGGTGAACATCATAGTCCGTGCGCTGATGTATCTGGTGCAGACATGGCATGATTATTTTGAGAGGACAGAGCAGAACCTGTATAAGAGCAAAAAAGTAAGAATGCCGATACCGGAGATTTTTGTTATTTATACCGGAGAGAGGAAGACAAGGCCGTCTGAAATCTCATTGTCACAGGAATTTTTCGGTGGAAAAGAATGTGCGGTTGATGTAAAGGTAAAAATGATATACGATGGAAAAGAAGGAGATATCATCAATCAATATGTTATGTTTACAAAAGTCTGCAATGAGCAGATGAGGAAACACGGGAGGACAAGAAAAGCAGTTATGGAAGCAATCCGTATCTGCAAAGACAGAAATGTGCTTAGCGAATATCTGAGCAGTAAAGAAAGCGAGGTAGTGTCAATTATGATGGTATTGTATGATGAAGAAGAGATTATGCGTTCATATGTTGAAAGCGAAAGGCATGATGCACGGTATGATGAGAAGGTTGAGACAGCAAAAAGGTTTTTACAAATGAAAAAATTGTCATATGACGATATTGCTGTTGGCTCTGGGCTTACAATTGAGGAAGTAGAAGAGCTGGCAGATGAATTACAGCCTGTATAGTATAGGAAACTGCAAATATGATAGTATCTGCAAGCAATTTACTGAAAATTTTGTGTTTACGAACGAAATAAAGTGATAAAAGTTGCATACCAGCAATTAAGTATAGCGAGTATGCAACTTTTTTGCGCAACTTTTCATTTTTTCATTGTACTATATATTACTTTAAATTTAACATAGGAATGGTCGGTGGTACTTGGTATAAGAATCTTATTTTTTGACCGTAAGTGGAGCCGATAATACCAGGATGTACGGAGATACATTAATATAATGAGAACAAAAGCATTATATAGGGAACACCTCATTTCAAATGCCCATCTAAAAACTTAAGACAAATTTCATTTATCTTTTTCAGCGTTTCCTGTGGTGCATAATTCGTTTTGAAACCATCAAAAACAAATGTTAAGAATGGAGAGGACAGGGATAAATCTGTCAATGAAAAGTGACCAATGCCCGAAAGGTACACGTTCTGAATATCATCAGATTCCATGTCCAATAATCGTGCATTTCCTTCATATTGTTTCCATTCCCGCAAATGTTCCCAGGACGCGTCAGAATAAATATTCAAAATGGGGACAGGGTACTCTGACTGCTCAAAGATAAAATCACCGTCAGTATCTACACCCCGAATATCGCAGAGGAATGGAGCTTCCAGGGAAATAACTGCCGCAATATCGCCTCTCCATCTGCCAACGCCGAGAGCTGCTGAACCGCCTAAGGAATGTCCCATAACACAGATACGGGAAGTATCAATCAAATCATATACAGACAGTTCGTTGCTTTTCTTACATATCTTTTCTATAACAGTATCCAATACAAAGTTTATATCTCCTGTGCGGATATTCATCCATTTTTCAAAATGCGGTAAGGATTGCTCTGGTTTATCCTGCGGGCTGTCCGCAGCAATTTCTTTCATAAACTCTCCGCTGAGACGAATTGTTTTGCCGTTTGAAAGCTTTGTGGAAAAGCACTGGTATGTATGGTCGATAGAGCAGACCACATATCCGTGGCTTGCAAGCTCACGATAAAGAGTTTCGTTGCTGTCTTTCATTCCAAAGCTCCCGTGAGAAAACACAGCCAAAGGACAATTCTGAGTTTCCGGGTATTCCGCGGGATACCAAAACGAAACAGGTAATTCCCGATAACTCCCGTCATCAGCATAAGTTTCAGGTCTTGAGGTATCTGTATAGAAAGAATCCTCACGCTTTATCTGATATTCACCCGTAGTTTCAATGGGCGTTATTTTGGGAAACAATAAAAGCCAGCCCGTGCATATCAAAAGAATAAGTGACAATACTGCACAAATATATCCTGCGGTAACATGATTGGACTTTCGTAACAGACAATACAAAAACAATATAAGTTCAACAGCCATTGCTGTCAGTAAAATGATATGTCTGGCTTTCATTTTTAGGTTTCCTCCCCGCAGGGTATTTTTTTGACAGGAACACCCTCTTGAACGAGAAAGGCGTCAGCCGCACGATTTACTGATTGCATCATTTCTTTTTCGGACGCATTGATAACGCCTGTTGCGGCGAGGGTAGCGATTCCATGTGCGTAAATAATGGTGTTTTGCAGGTATCGACTTGTATTTTCCTCTGAAATAGCCAATTCCTTTGAAATTCTTTTAATTAGTGCTGCATTATCCTCGTCCGTAATTAATGCGTCAAGGTTATCCGACGGTGAGCCGTAATAGCCTTCAAGATAAAGGAAACGGAAGAGGTTAGGCGTACTGACAGCAATATGAATAAAAGCTGTTCCTACCTGTTCAAATGCCGCTACCGCACTTTCATGAGAGGGACGCATTTTTCGGTTTGCATAGTTTATATAATTTATTTTATATTATGTTTTTCGCCTTGCTTTTTGTCAATACATTTGGCTGAATGTTTACAATCTCCGTCGCACACGCCAGTTTGAAGATGGAAAATATGATATTTGTCTGTCACAGGTGTTATAAACTGAAAATATAGCTGAACCGCCAGGAAACAGACAGAAACAGCGGAAAGGAGAAATCAAAAACGTATGCTGTGTCATTGAGAACCGGTCGGCTATGTGATATAATTTCGGTGTTGTTGGCAAATCGTTTTTTTAAAGGAGTATCATGGATAAAATTATTAGCTGTTGTGGGGTTATATGTTCTGAATGTCAGTACTATCCGGCTGATTGTAAATCCTGTCCGACAATTAAGGGTCAAGTATTTTGGCTGGAATATACAGGTGAAAAAATGTGTGGAATATATCAATGTTGTGTTAATACCAAAAAATTGGAGCATTGTGGAAATTGCGAAAGACTTCCCTGCGCAGAATACAACGGTTTTGACCCTACAAAGACACAAGAAGAAAATGAAAAAGACCTAATCAATCAGTTAGCTCAACTTCGCGCAATGCAGAAAGCATAAATTCTGTTGGAATTGACAGAATCGCCGCATTGTACTATCAATCATTTCAAAATAGTTCGGAGGTATTGAGAGCATTTTTGTTCTGAAAGGTGTTATTTAACTTCTCTTTGTCAATAATAGGATTGGACAGCAGATGCCAAGCGCTTTGCAAACGAATCTTATGCTGACAAAAAGGAGAATACGAACCATGCCCAAAGACTATTTCACCGAGTTTCTTCCCGACCTTGAGGAATTTCAGGAAAAAACCATACAATTTCATAAGGGAGAGCTCTCTGTGGCCGAATATAAGAAATTTTCCGGCGGTTTTGGAAGCTATGCGCAGCGCGGCGGCCAGAAGCACATGCTCCGGCTTCGCATGGCAGGCGGCCGGCTTACAAAGGAAAGGCTCAAATTTATTGCGGAGAGCTGCGATAAATACGAAATCGAACGGTTAAAAATGACCACCTGTCAGTCCATCCAGCTTCACGATTTGGAAGCCGGGCAGCTATGCGCTCTGATGAAAGAAGCCTGGCAGGCGGGAATGATTTCCCGGGGCGGCGGCGGGGATTTCCCCCGGAACGTGATGGCAACTCCCTTATCCGGCCTTCAAAAGGAGGAATATTTTGATGTAATGCCCTATGCCGTTATCGCGGGGGAATATCTGATGGGCTTTATCAGGGCGGTGAAGTTTCCCCGTAAACTGAAGGTTTGTTTTTCCTCCCGGCCGGAAAATGAAACTCACGCGACTTTCCGCGACCTGGGCTTTGCGGCGAGGCCAGACGGCGCCTTTGACGTTTATGCTGCCGGAGGGCTGGGCATAAAACCCGCTCTTGGAATCTGCGTTGCAAGAGACGTTTCTCCCGATAAGATTCTTTACTACATCAAGGCCATGGTGGAGACCTTTGTAGCTTATGGAAATTATGAAAACCGCGCCAGGTCGAGAACCCGTTTTATGGCGGAGGAATTAGGGGCGGAGGGCTTTCGGAAAGCCTATCTGGAAAAGCTGGAAGAGATAGCTGCATCACATGCCAGGAAAGCTGCCGCCTCCTCTCAATCCGGCGAAGCTCTGGAGCTTTCGGAATATATGGCGTCAGAGGAATACCAGGGGACCCTGCGCCCTGTCACAAAGCAGAAAAGCCCTGTAAAGAGCCGCATTTTATCCGATAAGCGCATCGTTCCCCAAAAGCAGGAGGGACTTTATGCCGTGTTTTATCAGCCGACGGGCGGAATGCTCACACCGGCTCAGGTCATCCGGCTTTATCATCTGATTAAACCCATGGAAGATGTGGAGATTCGGCTGACTCCCAAAGAAGGGCTTTATGTGGTAAACTGCAATGCTGCAGAAGCGGAGGAAATCCTCTCCGCCACAAAAGACAGCGCCCGGACTCTTTTCGAGACCTCCGTAGCCTGTATCGGGGCTTCCGTCTGTCAGGTTGGCATCGGCGATTCCCAGGCATTACTAAATGCCTGTATTGAAAGGGTCCGCAGAGAAGACTTTGCCGACGGCGTCCTTCCTAAAATACACATTTCCGGCTGTCCTTCCTCCTGCGGTACGCATCAGATTGGAAGGATTGGCTTCCGCGGAGGCATCCGTCAGACGCCGGAAGGGCCAAGACCTGCTTTTGCCGTTTTTACCGGAGGCTGTCCTGTTCAGGGAAAGGAGGTTCTTGCGGATATGGGAAAGTCGATTCTGGCAAGAGACATTCCCGAATTTCTGGCGGAGCTGGGAAGAATGGTGGAAAAGGAAGGGATGCTGTATGAGGAATGGGCGGAAAAGTACCCTGAAAAGCTGGAGAAGGTAATAGAGAAGTATACGGGGTAAGACGGTACGCTTGTGTTGGGTTCCCAAAAGAGACTCGACTGAATACTGTTTTTCACTCGCAGAGTTTTCTCCGTTACGCCTCCAGCTTACTGCCATCAATGACGCCGGGGCTGTAATATGCCCGGACGTCTTACAATACCCCCTCTTTCATATCCGGCAAAACCTCGCCGGCGCCTTCCAGAACAGACGTACAGTAGGGGCAGCGTGTGGCATGAATGGAAATTCTGGTTTTACAGAAAGGACATTCTTTTTCAGTCTCCTCCTTCACTTCTTCTTTTGCATGGAGACGCTGAAGCTTGTTAATCTGACGTACCAGAAGGAAAATGACAAAGCTGACAACAAGAAAGTTGACAACCTGAGTCAAAAACGTACCGTAATTAATTGTGGCGGCATTATCGCCGCTTCCCAGGACAATCATCAGATTGTTAAAGTCGATTTTGCCGGTGAAGACGCTGAGCAGAGGCATAAAAATGTCGTTGACCAGTGAGCCCACAATGCCGGTAAAGGCGCTCCCTATTATCATACCTACAGCCAGGTCTATCATATTTCCCTTTAAAGCAAATGTTTTAAATTCTCCCAAAAACTTTTTCATTTCAACGTCCTCTTTTCTTTAATATTGTTCAATTTGTCCCTAAATTATAGCAGATATTCTGGCCGCTGTCATCCTTTCCGGCTCAACATACTCTCACGGGAATCCGAAAATTGACTTTTCTGTATGTAAAAAGCCCCCGAAACCGCACCATTGCAGTCCCGGAGGCTTTTATAGGGGAGGAATACCTCCCCAGGGGGAAGATACACCTCCCCAAGGGGAGGATAAGTATTTAATTTATCTGTAGTACCCGTGGCTTCCCGTATCCGGTTTCCACGTCATCAAAGGAGGGGGTTCCATTGACTTAATACTATTATTGCCCGGAAATCCGCCGATATACACCGAAAATGAAAAAATTTGCTTTTTTACAATTATAGGGTATAATATGTAAAGAAAAGTAAGGCGGGCGCTGCCCGCAATCAGAAAGCTTGAAGCAAATGAGGAGGAAAGGTTTATTATGGCGTTATTAAAAAAATGGCGTGATATGGCTTATTCGGAAACAGCCAACAAGGGAGATTTAAGAAGATTCTGGGACGAGTATTTCCAGATGGAAAAGGAGATATACGCACAGCTCCTTAAAAACCCCGACGAGAAAGTAAAAGGCACGGTGAAGGAGCTTGCGGACAAATATGAAATCGACCTTATGAGCATGGTAGGATTTCTGGACGGGATTAACGACAGCTTAAAGGAAGCCAACCCCATCGAGGAGATGGAGGAGGATACTCAGGTAAGCCTTGGCTTTGACAAGGAGCTTTTGTATAAAAATATGGTGGCCGCCGGCGCGGACTGGCTGTACGAGCTGCCGGAGTGGGAAGCGATTTTTGACGAGGACAGGCGTAAGGAGCTGTACAGAGAGCAGAAATCCTCCACCACGATTGTGAAGCCGGATAAAATTTATCCCAACGACCCCTGTCCCTGCGGAAGCGGCAAGAAGTACAAAAAATGCTGCGGAAAGAAAGGCTGATGGAAAGCCGGGTAACGCAGGCCGTTGCAATCTTTGAGTCGGGGTACACCTGTGCCCAGGCCGTATTTGTCACTTACGCCGATTTATTCGGGATGGACAGGGAAACGGCGCTAAAGCTGTCGAGCCCCATGGGCGGCGGAGTGGGACGGATGCGGGAGATTTGCGGAGTGGTATCGGCAATGGCACTGCTTGCGGGATTAAAGGAAGGGAACACCGACCCGGAAAATGAAGCGGGACGGGAGCAGATTTATGTCCTTACCAGAAAGCTGGCGGAGAAATTTAAGGAGAAAAACCACTCCATTATCTGCCGGGAGCTGCTTGGCATTGAAGGGATGGAGGAGAGCGCAAAGCCTTCCGCCAGGACAAAGGAGTATTATGAGTCAAGGCCGTGCAGCAGGCTGGTGGCGGACGCTTCCGAAATTATAGAGGAAATGTTATTAGGGTCATGACAATCAGAGAACAGGTATTGTTATTATTGGAAAATCACCGGGGGGAATTCTTCTCGGGACAGGAAATTGCACAGCAGCTTTCCATATCCAGAGCGGGGGTGTGGAAGGCTGTTAAAGCGTTGCAAAAAGACGGCTATGACATAGAAGCGGTAAATAACAGGGGTTATGTGCTGCAGAAAGCAACCGACGCGCTCTCCGCGGCGTTTATTGAGCAGAAGCTTAAGGAAAGAAATATCCCGCTTTATGTCCGTGTGGAAAAGATGGTGGATTCCACCAACAATGAATTAAAGCGTTATGTGGTGGACGGGGAGAAGCGGGATATGGTTCTTCTTGCCCGGCAGCAGAGCGCGGGCAGAGGACGCCGGGGGCACTCCTTTTATTCCCCGGAGGGGACGGGACTTTACTTAAGCCTCCTTCTTCATCCCGACGCAGGGCCAAAGGAAGCCGCGATGCTGACCACGCTGACGGCGGTGGCCGCAGCAAAGGCTGTGGAAAAGGTGTCGGGGGAGCCGGCAATGATTAAATGGGTGAACGATGTCTTCCTGCGCGGCCTTAAGATATCGGGAATTCTCACGGAAGGCTCGGCTTCTTTGGAGGAAGGAAAGCTGGAATACGTGATTGTGGGAATCGGCATCAACATGTATGAGCCGGAAGGCGGTTTCCCGGAGGAAATAAGAAATATTGCCGGAGCCGTATTTCAGGGGCGCGGGCCGGGTGAAAACCTCCGCAATCAGGTGGCGGTGGAGTTCCTTACGAATTTCATGGAGTATTATAAGGCGTTTCCTGCCAGAAATTATCTGGATGAGTATAGAAAGCGCTGCTTTGTCATTGGAAAAAGAGTCCGTATTGTCACACCCGAGGGAGCACCGGACCGGCAGGCGGATGCCGGCGGGGCGGACAGGGAGTATGGGTTTGTTCTTGGAATCAATGAAGAATGCCATCTCCACGTGCGTTATGACGACGGAACGACGGAATACCTCTCCAACGGAGAAATCAGCGTGAAGCTGCAGCCGTGACGCCTGTCATAGCCGGTCTGCACGTCGCCTTCCGTGGGGAAATTTTACGGCTTCCTGACGCTGATTATTTCTCCGCTGTCCGCGGAATGAAAAGCTTCCTCATAGATAATCCCGTATTACTCATAGTTACTCGATATTGTCCCTTGTGATATTGTGGAGCCATTTATCGCTTCTGTAATGACGGATAACCCAGGGCCACTTGACGAATTCGTCGGTACACAGAAGGAAATAAACCCACATAACCGGAAGCTTAAACACGAAAGCCGCAAGGAATCCTAAGGGGACGGCATAAACCCACATGTCAATCACGTCGCAGATAAAGCCGAACCGGGAATCCCCTCCGGCGCGGAACACGCCCGCAATCAGGGTGGTGTTTACGGCGGCGCCCATCACATAATATGTATTGATTAAAAGCATATATTTCAGGTAATGCATGGCGGTATCCGTAAGGTCGGCGTACATAAGCACGAAAGGCGTTATGGCAAGGATAAGCAGCCCTCCGAAAGCGCCGCTTAAAACGGTGAGCTTCATCAGCTTTCTTGCGTCCTGCCTTGCGTCCTCCAGTCTGTTTTCCCCGATAATATTCCCAAGTAAAATGCCGCCGGCGCTGGCGATGCCAAAGCACAGAACCGTACCGAAGTTGCGCACCACGATAACAAAGGAATTGGCGGCGACGGCGTCCGAGCCTAAATGGCCGATAATCACGGAATACATGGAAAAGGCAACGCCCCAGGCGATATCATTTCCAAGAGCCGGCAGGGAAAGCCTGATAAAATCGGCAAACAAAAGCTTATTTCTCACAAAGAGAGTGGAAAGCTTTAACTTGATATCCCTGCTTTTCGCCGACACGATAAAGCAGCAAATCAGCTCGATTACTCTGGAAAGAGAGGTGGCAAGGGCGACGCCTGCCGCGCCCAGCTTCGGCGCGCCGAAAAGGCCGAAAATAAACACGGCGTTTAAGAGAATATTTAAGGTAAAAGCAAGAGTGTTTAAGGCCGTGCTGATGACGACTCTGCCCACGCTGCGTAGTACCGAGAGATAAACCTCCGTGATTCCCCAGCAAAGATAGCTGACGCTGACAAGACGCAAATAGGATGCGCCGATTGCAATCAGCTCCGGGTCATTGGTAAAGAGCTTCATCATAAGGCCGGGGGCAAACATGGCAAAACCGGCGGCCAGAATAGAGATGGAAATGGAAAAGCGCAGGGCGATTCCCTCAACGATTTCAATTGCCCGTAAATCGCCTTTTCCGTAATACTGGGCGCAGAGGATAGTAGCTCCCGTACCCAGACCATAATAGACCATAAACAGTACGCTGGCGTACTGGGCGGCCAGTGAAACCGCCGATATGGACGACTGTCCCACATAATTAAGCATTACCACGTCGGCCGAGCTCACGGCGGCGCTTAATAGATTTTGAAAGACGATTGGCAGCAGCAGCTTTACAATCTGGCTGTAGAATCTGTCGTTTTTCCATCTGGCAATTAGTTTTCCCATTTTAGAATTCTCCCTTGTATTCATGCTGGTACTATTATATTGGTTCCCGGCTCTTTCGTCAACAAATGTCTGATTCGCCGCCGTCTGGTTCATGCCTGGGCTTTAATCCCGCCTTTTATCCGGCATTTTCAGGAAAACAACGCAGAGAACGCCGAGTATCACCTGCACGGCGGGAATCGTATACCAGACCCCGTCAAGCCCCAAAAACAGGGGCAGCGCCACGATAAGAATGAGGGTCAGTACGATTTCGCCATACACCAGGATATTGGAGCGGGTTGTGCGCCGGGTGGCGTAAAAATAGGAAACCGCCGGTTTCGTCAGTCCGTAAAGGGCGGTAACCAGCGCAAAAGCAGGGGTGGCCTTTATAATATAAGCGCCCGCCTCCGGGGAGGTTCCGTAAAATTCCGGCAACAGATTTCCTGACAGGATAAAAAGGGCGGCTCCGAGAACGCCGACGCTTATCCCCAGTAAAAACGTCCACCGGGCATAGGTTTTCAGCGATTTTTCATCTCCTTTTCCGCGGCTTAAGGATAAAAGCGGCTGACTGCCGTCACCGATTCCCTGAACCAGAAGCTCCATAAAGGAGATAATATAGGCAAGAACCGCATAGGCGCTGACAGCCTCCTCTCCCCCGTAGTTCATAGACTGCAGATTCATGAAAATGATGGTGACGGAGGGCAGATAGGTCAGCCCGAAGGGGGATACCGCCACCTGTAAAATGGGGGGAATCACGGATTTATCAGGACGCATATCCGAAAAGGCAACACGGTTTTTCTTCCTTATAAAAAAGGCGATACACAAAATCAATGTGAGAGCCTGTCCCAAGACGGTGGCAAGAGCGGCCCCGGCCAGTCCTAAGCGCAAAGCTATCACAAAATAGTAATCAAGAAAAATATTGGCAAAGCAACCCGACGCCATAGCGCACATGGCGTAAAAGGACGCGCCGTGATTGCGCATTATCGGAACCATGCCGGTGGCAAACACCTGAATGACGCCGCCTAAAAGGATATAGCGCACATAAGTGACGGCAAGAGGAAGAAGCTCTCCTTCTGCGCCGAGAAGCTCAAGTAGCAGGGGAGAAAACAAAAAGAGAAGGATTATCAGCAGAAGCGAGCCGGTAAGAAGCAGAAAAAAGGCGTTGCCCTCCGCCCTTGCCGCTTTCTTTTCGTCGCCCGCCCCTCTGTTTAAGGACATTACAACGGCGGCGCCCATTCCGATGCCGGTTCCAAGGGAAATAATGAGAGCCACAAGAGGCCATGCAATATTAATGGCGGCAAGACCAGCATCGCCCATGGCCCTGCCTACAAAAATACCATCCACAATAGAGTAGATTCCCGTCAGTAAAAAAGATAAGGTTGAGGGGAGAATATATTTTAAGTATTCCTTTTTCATTGATGACCTCCGTTCTTATATGGACAGATTTCAGGGACGGCTTTGCCTGCCGGTGAAGCCATATATTTCCGTATTATACGGAATGAAAGAGGAATAGTCAATATTCTAAGAACGGAGATATTTCTGCAGAAGAAACAGCGCCGCCACATTGGGAATCACCATCAGGGCGTTGATTAAGTCGGTGCACTCCCAGACCAGATTTAGGGGCAGGACTGCGCCGATGTAAATCATTACGATATAGGCGACCTTGTAGATGAAAATCCCTTTATTGCCGGTCACATAGCGGAAGGCCTGTTCTCCCAGATAAGACCAGCCGATTAGGGTGGTGATGGCAAAAGCCACAAGGCAGAGGGATAAAAATACATTTCCAAGTATGGGGAGATAGGAAAAGGCGGCCTCTGTGAGTCCGGCTTCATTGACGCCAAGGACGGAAGCGGGGTGCAGCAGCATATTGGTCACAATCACCAGACCGCTTAAGAGGCACATGACGACGGTATCCCAGAATACGGCGGTCATGGAGACGTAGGCCTGATGGGCGGGATTATCGGTGTCGGAGGCTGCGGCTGCGATTGCCGCGGTTCCGATGCCGGCTTCGTTGGTAAAAAGCCCTCTGGCAATGCCGTAGCGGGCGGTAAGCATCAGGGAGGAGCCGGCAGCGCCGCCGAGGGCCGCCCTGGGAGCAAGGGCGTGTGCTAAAATCAGCCGGATTGCGGGCAGGAGGGCTTCCCTGTTTATAATAAGAAGAAACACGCAGCTTGCCGTGTAGAGAATGGCAAGAAAAGGCACCAGCTTCATGCATACGTTTCCGATGGAGCGAATCCCGCCGACAATCACCAGCCCGGCCAAAATGGCGGCGGCAAATCCGGCAATGTGGGGGTTAAGGCCAAAGCTTAAGGAGGTGGTCTGGGTGATGGAGTTGGCCTGGGTGGTGCAGCCGACGCCGAAGGCTGCAACCAGCGTCAGGAAGCCGTAAATTTTTCCCACGGAAGGCTTATGCAGGCCGTTTTCCCACACATACATAGGGCCGCCCTGATAGACGCCGTCTTTGTCCCTTTTTCGGAAGCAGACGCTTAAAAAGCATTCCGCATAGGCCGTCGCCATGCCTAAAATCCCGGTTATCCAGCACCAGAAGATGGCGCCCGGACCGCCGAGAGCCACGGCGGTGGAAACGCCGATAATATTGCCGGTTCCCAGAGTAGCCGCCAGAGTGGTGGCTAAAGTGGCAAAAACAGAAAGATTGTTTCCGTCCTTTTTTCCCGACGGGGTGACGGAAAGACGGATTGCTTTTAAAATATTTTTCTGCGGAACGCGGAGTTTCATGGTAAAATAAAGATGTGTACCCATCAGCAGAAATAAAAGGGGGCCGCTCCATAAAAACTGATTGGAGGATTTTAAAAAAGTAAATGCATTTTGCATAGGTTTACGCAGCCTTGACAAATCTTATTATTAATATAGTAGCATTCGGAAAAGGATATGATTGTTTTCTTTAAAGAGAAGGGAAAAGTGTGGGGCAGAGAACGTCAGGAGAAAAGAAAGTGAAGAAATGGCAGCTTTGGACGCCGGGGATATTGATTTTATTTGCGGCAGGGCTTAATATGGCAGGAAGAGTGTGGAAAGGATTCAGCGATTTTTATGTGGATAACATTTTCCCCCTGTGGGTGGAGACTTACGGGAGAATCACCGGGATTTTCCCCTTTTCCGTGGGAGAATGGATGCTGTATCTGGCGGTAATACTGGTTTTCATCCTGCTGGCAGCCGGCATTATCCTTATTGTCTGCCTTGCCTTACGGCGGAGAGTACCGTCGGTGACGCCGTCGCCTGTAATTCCGTCGTCAGGGCTTTCGGCGTTTAAGAAGCTGTATGGCGGATATGCGTTTTTTCTCTACTGGGTGCTTGGAATTGTCAGCGTGATTATGATGCTGAACTGCTTTCTTCTGTATCAGGTTTCGCCGATTACGGAGAGGTATGAGATAGGGGGAAACCCGGATAAGGTATACGGGACGGAGGAGATTGCCGCCCTTCGGGATTATGTGGTGGAGCAGGCCAACGCCCTGGCGCCTTCCTTTGAGAGGGACGAAAAGGGGTATATTATATATAAGGAAGATATCAGGGAAAAAGCCCGGCAGGAAATGAGGAGGCTGGGCGGAACCTTTGAAAATCTGCAGGGCTATTATCCGAAGCCCAAGGGGCTTTGCCTGTCAGGCTTTTACAGCCAGCAGAGTATCATGGGATATTATTTCCCCTTTTCCATGGAGGCCAATTACAACAGACAGATGTATATTACCAATATGCCGGTTTCCATGTGCCATGAGCTGTCCCACTTAAAGGGCTTTATCCTGGAGGACGAGGCAAATTTTTTAGGCTTCCTTGCCTGTGTGGATTCCAGGGACGAATTGTTCCGCTACAGCGCCTATTTAAGCGTTATCGGCTATCTGGACAGGGATTTTATAAGGGCAATCGGAGAGGATGGGGAACTCTATGCCGCCCATCCGCAGATTGACGAACAGGTTGCAAAGGATAAGAAATTCCTTACAAAGGAGAGCTGGGAGCAGGTGGAAAGAAAAGCGGTTTTAAAGACGGAAACCGTAAAGCGGGCGGCGGACGCCTTTCTTGACACCAACCTGACTTTGAACGGCGTATCCGACGGCACTGTCAGCTACAGCCGGGTGGTCAGGCTCCTTTTGAGATACTATGACGGAAAATTATATTGAAATTTAATATTTATTGCGTTTGCTGCAATGAGCGAAAGCTGTTTTGCCGGAAGGGAGAATTTTATGGAAAATATTATTTCTTACATCAAAGACTGGGGAAGGTATCCATTGTCGGAAAGACCGTTTAACGAGGTGGACAGTCTGATTTTGTGCCAGCTTGTATACTTAAATTATGAAAAATTCGTTCCGGGATGGGAGGAGAAAAAAGAGCCGGTGAGTATACAGAGCATTTATTCCCATCCTGAAAGGGACGTGATTCTGGACGATTACTGGTATCGGCAGAATAATAAAGAGCTGTTTTCGGCGCTTGCGGAGTCCGTGAGGTTCGGCAGGCTGAAAATGAACGCTTATGTCAATGTTATCAATGAGGAAGAAGAGACACAGTTTTCGGCAATGACCTATTTTCTGGAGGACGGGAGCATTTATGTCGCCTATCGCGGAACCGACGCGACCCTTGTGGGGTGGAAGGAAGATTTGAACCTGGCGTTTTCAAAACCCCTTCCCAGCCAGTACCTGGCAGTAAAATATCTGGAAAAGGCGGCGGAGGCTTTCGAAGGGGATTTCTATGTGGGAGGCCATTCCAAAGGGGGAAATCTTGCGGTTTATGCCGCAATGAACTGCCGGGAGGAGACGAGAGCGAGGCTGATTAAGGTATTTAATAACGACGGCCCGGGCTTTCGGCCGGAAATCCGGGAGCAGGGAAATTATACCGCTATTGAGGACAGAGTAATCAAGTTTATTCCCCGTTCCTCTCTGGTGGGAATGATATTGGAGAATCACGGGAAATATGAAATCGTGGAAAGCTGGGGAATCGGAACCTTTCAGCACAATACCTACACATGGAAAATCAAGGACGGAACCATAGTCAGGGCGAAAAATATGACCAGTGCCAAAATCAAACGGGACGCCGCCTTAAACGAGTGGATACTGTCTCTTTCCGAGGAGGAGATACATCTGTTTATAGATACGCTTTATGATGTGATTTCCGCCTCAAAGGCTTCCGATGTGTTTGAATTCGGCGCCGATTTGAAAAAGAGCCTTCAAAACGTGGCGCTTGCGGCAAGGGAAGTGGACGACGGTACGCGGAAAACGTTGCAGAAAATGATTCATTCACTGTTTGAAATGATGCTGGAAAATATGAAAGGCGGGCTCTTTCAGAGCTGATGGATAAATCCGCCGACAAAAGCGCTGAAGTGAAAGGTAATTTTAGAAATTTTTCAAAAAGCGGTTGACAGATGCGGAAAAGCCCGATATAATATTTTTTGTTCGCAGGAATGGCGGAATTGGCAGACGCGCACGGTTCAGGTCCGTGTGGTAGCAATACCATGAGAGTTCAAGTCTCTTTTCCTGCATGGAAGAAGCCTTAGAAATGGGGCTTCTTCATTTTTATTATATCTGGAAGTTCATTATTTATTCTAAATTCTGTTGTCAGATTACATATCATAGGTAAAGAATTCCGGTTTTTAAAGTATATGAAAATTTTATATGTTGACGAATGCGCATTTTATGCGCATAATATAATTACGGGGGGGATATTATCACTAATGAAGCGAAGAGACCTGATAAAAATGCTTGAGAGAGCCGGGTTTTGTTTTAAAGAACATGGAGGTAATCATGATACATATAAAAGAGGAAGCGACACAGAGCAGATTCCAAGGCATAAAGAAATAAATGAAATTACTGCAAAGCAGATTATAAAGAAATGGGAATTGAAATAAATTATTTTAGTCTGTGAATTCCGGACAATTATAAGGAGGCGGAAATGAAAAAAGCATATCCTGTATTTATAGCGCAACATAATGAGGATTTTTTGGTATTTATACCGGACTGGGATATTTATACAGAGGGAAAAAGTGTACCTGATGCTATTGCCATGGCAAGGGATGCAATAGGCTTAAAGGGAATTGATTTTGAAGACGATGGGAAGGAGATACCAGAAGCGTCAAGCTACGAAGAATCTGTGAAAAAAGCAAAGAAAGATACTGAAATTTTTGATTACACAAAAGGCATACTGACAATGGTAGATGTTGATTTTACAGAATATCGAAAAAGACACGATAACCGCATGGTTAAAAAGAACTGCACAATTCCGTATTATCTGAATGTGGAGGCAGAAAAGCTGGGAATTAATTTTTCCAGGCTGCTTCAGGATGCGCTTTTACAAAAAACAGGTTTATCATAGCTTTTTTACAACTACCTCTTCAAAGATTTAAAAGCCGGACGGGATTACAGCACCCTCGTCCGGCTTTATCAAGTCAGCCGCTTATTTTTTATAAAGCACAAACGCCTCGTAAGGCTTCACGGTAATCTTCTTCCTGTCGTAGGTATTTTCCAGATTGGAAATCAGGCAGGGCGCTCCGATAAATTCATTGGGGATGGCAAATTCCGTCTCGCGGTCGCTGAAGCTGCACACCACCAGCAGTTTTTTCACAGGCAGGTCATTGTCCGGCGTACCCGGTGCGGGAGCGGCTTCGAAGCCGTCTTCCAGCGTTCTGGTATAAACGAAAAGTTCTTCGCTGTCCTCAAAGAGCTGGTCATATTTTCCATATACCATAACAGGTGTTTCTTTTCTCAGGGCAATCAGCTTTTTATAGTAGTGAAATACGGAGCCGGGGTCTTTGGTCTGCGCCCTGGCATTGATTTCCGTATAATTGGGATTCACCGCAATCCAGGGCGTGCCGGAGGTAAATCCGGCCTGCGAGCTCTCGTCCCACTGCATGGGAGTTCTGGCGTTGTCCCGGCTTTTGAAAAGCATGCAGGGCCAGAAAACCTCATGGGAAAGAGGACCATCCTGGCACCACTCCTTATAGGCGTTGATGCTTTCGATATCGCGGAAGTCCTCAGGACTCTCAAAGGGGTAGTTGGTCATGCCAAGCTCCTCACCCTGATATACATAGGGCGTGCCCTGGAGCATATGCAGGCAGGTGGCAAGCATTTTGGCGGAAACCTCCCGGTACTTTGGTCTGTCGTCGCCAAAGCGGGAGACGGCTCTTGGCTGGTCGTGGTTATCCCAGAACAGGCTGTTCCATGCCTTCCCGTACAGCTCGTTTTGCCAGCGGGAGAGGGTCTTTTTCAGGGTGGGGAGAGGAATCTTCTCATCCGTCCACTTTCCGTATTTTCCGTCGCCCTCCACATGCTCGAACTGGAACACCATATTCAGCTCGTGAGCGTTTTCACCGGCGTAGAGCTTCGCCTGCTGTGTGGTTACGCCGGCAGTTTCCCCTACGGTCATGATGTCGTATTTTGAAAGTACTTTTTCATTCATCTCCTGCAGATATCTGTGGACGTTGGGGCCGTGGATACAGTAGGGCGCAAAATCCCCGTAAAGGTCGTGCACCTCGCCGTCGGGCATTTCCGCAGTCTTTGATATCATGCTGATAACGTCCATGCGGAAGCCGTCGATTCCCTTGTCGCACCACCATGTCATCATGTCGAAAACCTCCTGACGCACCTTCGGATTATCCCAGTTTAAGTCCGGCTGTTTTTTTGAAAAAAGATGCAGATAATACATACCAGAAGCTTCGTCGTACTGCCAGGCGGAACCGCCGAAGCAGGCGCCCCAGTTGTTGGGCGGATTCTTTTCATCCTTTCCCTCACGCCAGATATAGTAATCGCGGTAGTCGTTTTCCCTGGATTTGCGGCTTTCCATAAACCACCTGTGCTCGTCGGAGGTGTGGTTTACCACCAAATCCATGACGATGCGGATGCCGCGCTCATGGGCCTTTGCAAGTAACTCGTCAAAATCCTCCATGGTGCCGAATTCTGCCATAATCGCCTGATAATCGCTGATATCGTAGCCGTTATCGTCATTGGGGGACTGGTAGATGGGGGAGAGCCAGATGACGTCGATTCCCAGATATTTCAGGTAATCCAGACGGCTGATAATTCCCTGTAAATCGCCGATACCGTCCCCGTTGCTGTCCATAAAGCTGCGGGGGTAAATCTGATAAATAACCGCTTCTTTCCACCATGTTCTGTTCATTTTCTGTCCTCCTTTTTTATTTACAGTTCCAGAATAAGTACCTGATATCCGCGCAATGTGATTACATTGTTTTCCATATCCATATCAGGATAGTTGTTTAAAAGCACCTTCCGGCATTCGCAGGGGAGAGTGACCTCCTGTTCCTTTTGCTGATAGTTGCCGATTACCAGAAGCGTCTTATCGCCTTTTCTGTAATAGGCCATCAGGTTGTGGCGTTCCTCCCATACCGGCTCTAATGCGCCGTACACGATGGTTTCCTTATAGGCGGGATTTTTGCGCAGGGCAATCAGCTTTTTATAAAAACTCCAGACGGAATCCGGGTCTTTAAGCTGCGACGCCGCATTGGTGGACGTATAGTTGGGGTTGACCTTAAGCCAGGGAGAGCCGGTGGTAAATCCGGCGTTTGCCCCGTCCGACCACTGCATGGGAGTGCGGGCGTTGTCCCGGCTGAATCTTGCTACCGCCTTTAAAGCCTCCTCGGGGGAAAGCCCGGCTTCCAGCGCAACCTTGTATTCGTCCAGGGAGGAGATATCGTCAACCTCGTCGATGGAGGAGAAGGACACGTTTTCCATGCCAAGCTCCTGTCCCTGATAGATAAAAGGGATGCCCCGCAGCATGAAATTCAGGGCCGCCAGCATCTTTTTGCTTTCAGGGCAGCAGTCGCCCTCGGGGATATAACGGGAAACGCCCCTGGGCTCGTCGTGGTTTTCTATGATGTTGGATAAAAATCCGGTTTCGCCCACCTTCCGCTGGGATTCAAAGCAGCAGTTTCTGTAATCGTCCGGCGTGATTTGCGTCGCGTCGTACCAGCCCTTGCCGCTTGCGCCGAAAATGGTCTCGTTAAAGTCAAACATGCTGGAAAAATAGCCGTCTTCGCCGATAAAATCGGGAATCTCCTCCGGCTTTTCGTTAAAGACTTCCCCCACGGAAAAGGCGTCGTATTTCTTAAAGGTGCGGTCGCGCATTTCTCCTAAAAACTCGCCGATGCCTTTGGCTTCCTTCAGCATTTCCTGAATGCTGCAAAGCCCGTCTTCTCTGTCAGGCGCATAATTGCGGAAGGGCAGCGCCTTTTTGATGTTGATGATGGCGTCAATCCGAAAGCCGGCAAGACCCTTGTCAAGCCACCAGTTGATGTTTTTGTAGACTTCTTCGCGAAGCTCGGGATTTTCCCAGTTTAAATCGGGCTGCTTTTTGTGGAACACGTGGAGGTACTGCTTGCCGGTGCCCGGCAAATCCTCCCACACGGGGCCGCCGAAGTAGGAGCGCCAGTTGGTGGGAAGCTCCCCCTCCTTTTTATCTCTTAAATAGAAGAAATTGCCGTATTTGCCTTCCGGGTCCTGACACGCTTTCTGAAACCACTCATGCTCGTCGGAACAGTGGTTTACCACCAAATCCATGAGGATATACATGTTTCTCTTTTTTGCCTCGGCAATCAGATTTTCCATGTCCTCCATGGTGCCGAAGCGGGGGTCAATGCTGTAATAATCCGAGATATCATAGCCCTGGTCCGCCAGGGGAGACTTGTAACAGGGAGAGAGCCACACGATATCCACGCCCAAATCGTGCAGATAATCCAGTTTTTCGATAATACCCGGAATATCTCCGATGCCGTCTCCGTTTGAGTCATAAAAGCTCTTGGGATAAATCTGATATGCTACCTTGTCATGCCACCATTTTTTTGTCATTGCCGTACCTCCTGTGGTATCGTTTGAATTCATTTTAGTGACATGAGATGAGAAAGTCTTACAGTTATTTGATTAAAAACTACGGTATTATGACTTTTTTCTGTACTGCAATGGCGTAGTGCCTGTAGCCCTGCGAAACTCCTGCATAAAATTCCCAAGGTTGTTGAACCCGCATTCAAGGCATACCTCCGTCACGGCAATATCCGTATTCTCAAGGAGCCGTTTTGCCTGCTTGATGCGGTATTCGTTGATATATGCCATGGGGGAGCGGCCGATTGCTTTTTTAAACAGGCGGCAGAAATACTGGCCGTTTAAGTTTACCTGTTTTGCCAAATCCGATATGTAGATTTTGTTCTGGTAGTTGTCGCTGATATAGGTCAGCGCCGTTTTGATGCTTTCCACACGCTTGTCCAAATCCTTCTCGGTAGGCGTAAAGAGCCTGTGGGAGGAAAGCGTGGCAAGGATATACAGCAGGGAAGCCTTGATATAAAGCTGGCTGGTAAAGTTGTCCGTGACAAGCTGGCTGTCAAAAGAGCCGGCTGCGGGCGGCTGCCCAAAGGAATGCATGATATCCGTGAAAGCGTTTCTGACCGGGACAAAGGCCGGGTGCTGCGGGGCAATACAGCGGGGAAAGAGGAGTTTTCCGTTCTGGATGGGCCGCAGCAGGTGAATCTGCGCCTCGTCATAGGAGTCAAAGCTCAAAATCCCCAGGGAAAAGACCACGGCGTCCTCAAAATGGCTGTCCGAGGTTTCCGTGATGATGCTGTGCAGCTCGCTGGGGTTGATGAAACAGAAGCATTCCGAGGGTATGGGAAAGGATTCCATGTTCACCTCCAGACGGAATTTCCCGCCGGAAAAGTACAGAATTTCCACCTCCTCATGCCAGTGATGCTTGACAAGGGTGCCTTTTCCCACGGAATGGGTGCGGTAGATGGCGCAGGGAAAGGATTTGGTGCCGTGAGGACGGATTTCTTTTAAAATGGAAGGCTGCTGTTCCATAAGAGTGCTCCTTTTGTATTATCGTTGTAAAAAAAAGCTATCATTTTGCAGGAGAAAAGTCAATGGACGAAATGTCACATAGATGTAATGAAATGTTTTTCACGGCTCTTGAAAATTTACTTCCAAAATGCTACAATAACCTTAACTATAAGAGTATTCCTGACGATAAACTAATCAGGAGATTATGTGGAACACGGAGGTTCCACGGTCGTAATTGTCCGCGGGAAGCGCTGCGGACAGGCGGCGGAACATAAATATCAGGATGTTCATTATCAAAGGAGTGAAGATTATGGGAATAGGTATTAATGTAAGTAATTTAAAACCGGATTATTCTTATCTGTTTCAGAGCATGACAGGCGGCAATTCTGCAAGTCTGAATTTCCTTTCAGACTATGCAAGCATCAAGAACGGCAGCTATGGCAAGCTGATGAAAGCATATTACAGCCCAAGCCACCGTTCAACCAAAGAAGTATCCTCCATAGCAGAGCAGAAGAACCAGAGGACGACGGCGGCGGCAAAGGATTCCGCAAAGACCCTGTCCTCTATCGAGAGCGCGGCTGAGGGACTTAAGAAATCCGCGGATGCTTTAACGGCAAAGGGAAGCAAGTCTGTATTTAATAAGGTTGATATCGAGACCAAAGATGAAAACGGCGTTACATCCACAACCAAAGGATATGATACCAATGCGATTTATAAGGCTGTTTCCAATTTTGTGGACGATTACAACTCTGTAATCAAGCAGGCAGGCTCCGCAGAGTCCACCAGTATCCAGAACAGAGTAAAGTCCATGACAGGAGCCACAAGCGCCAATGAAAATCTGCTTGCCAAAGTTGGAATTTCCATCAACGAGAACAAGACTCTTTCCATTGACGAAAAGGCATTCAAGGCGGCGGATATGAATACGGTAAAGACGCTGTTTAGCGGAAACGCATCCTACGCCGACAGGATTTCCGCACAGGCGACCATGCTCGACCATACGGCCAATGTGGAAGCCACTAAAGCGGACACTTATAACTACAACGGACTTTATAACAATGCCTACACATCAGGCGGAATTTTTGATTATGGATTCTGAGAAATTTGCGGATTTGTGCAAATAGCGGATATCCTTATTAAACAACGGCCCGGTGCAATGTCAGCTGACACTGCACTGGGCATATTTTTTGGGCGAAATACCCACGGCCTTTGTGAAGGTTTTGAAAAAGTTGCTGTAATCCGAAAATCCGCTTTTTTCATAGGCTTCGGTGACGCTGGCGCCGTCCCGCAGGAGGGATTTGGCGATGCTGATTCGGCGGGCGCTGATGTATTTGTTGATGGTGGTACCGGTGGCCGATTTGAAAATCCGGCAGATATAGGATTCGCTTAAGAAAAATTCACCTGAAAGCTGCTCAATGGTAATCGGGAAGGCGATATTCAAATTGATATAGGCAAGAATATCGTCCACCTGATGGTTATAGGTGCGGCTTTCAGCGGTCTCCGGCAGATGGATGGTGCGGACGGCTCCGTTAATCAGCAGCAGAAGCTCCGTAAAGGCGGTCTGCTCCACAAGGTCCTGACCGTATCCTCCGGCGTCCGTAATTTTACTGATATAGTATAAAAAGCGATTCTGCTGTTCTTTGTTTAACGGGATTCTGTGGCTGAATCCCTCCGCCCTGTCTGAAAAGCATGCGTCTAAATCCGTCTGCGCCGTGGAAAGACGTCTGGTGTATTCCGGGTGGATGGAAAGCACAATCCGCTCGTGGACCATTTTATCCACCTGAGTGATTTTATGGCTCTCATATTGATTGATAATGAAAATATCACCGGGCTCGATGGTGTAGATTTTGTTGTCAATGAGAAATTGTTTTCCGCCGGAAATGGAATAATAAATTTCATGGCAGTCATGGATGTGCATGTCCATGGTTTTTTCTTCCTTATATAAATGGGCGATGGCAAAGGTCTGGGTTGCCATGCAGTTTTCCATGGCCTGCTGGCAGGAAAGTAGTTCGTTCATTTGTTATCTCCTTTATGTCCGTTCCATACGTTACGTCTGTGAGGATAAATTTGTTCCTCTGCCGAAGCAGTTTGAAGCTTATACAAATTATATGTTAAAAGTTCAAAATTTGCAATGTTTATAGAAATATTTGAAAGGACATAGACAATTTTTTAATGTATACTTATCATTGTAAAGGTAATATTTAGCAATGCCAGAAGGTATTTTATCTGGAGAAAGGATGGGTGATATGGAGCTGAGAACAGCGGCTTCACCGAGAGACGTGAAGCATTACACGACAGAAAGATTGAGGGAAGAATTCCTGATTCAGAATCTGTTCGTGCCGGGGGAAATCAAACTGGTGTACAGCCACATTGACAGAATCATTACGGGGGCGGCGGTGCCGACAGAGCCGCTTACTCTGACGGCGGGTGAGGAGCTGCGCGCGGAGTATTTTCTGCAGAGAAGGGAAATGGGAGTGATTAATATCGGCGGCGCCGGCTCTGTCACGGTAGACGGTAAGAAATACGAGGTTGGCTTCAAGGAAGGCATGTATATCGGCATGGGCGCAAAGGACATCGTTTTTGAGAGCGCGGACGCGGGGACACCTGCCAAATTTTATATCAACAGCGCGCCGGCCCACACCACCTACCCCACGGTTCTGATTAAGCCCGAGGGGGCGCCGGAGGAGGGCGTAGTCATCGTTAAGAACGAAAATAAGGTGGAGCTGGGCTCTTTGGAGGATGCAAACCACCGCACCATCTGCAAATACATTCTGCCGGGACAGGTGGAAAGCTGCCAGCTGGTGATGGGAATGACAAAGTTAGAGCCGGGAAGTGTCTGGAACACAATGCCGTGCCACACCCACGACAGACGGATGGAGGTTTATCTGTACTTCGAGATGCCCGAGGACGCCTTTGTCATGCACTATATGGGAGAGCCCACGGAAACAAGACATATTGTTATGAGGAACGAGGAAGCGGTGATTTCACCGAGCTGGTCCATTCACGCGGGAAGCGGTTCAAGAGCATACACCTTTATCTGGGGTATGGTCGGGGAAAATCAGGATTTCGACGATATGGACCATGTGGCAATGAAAGATTTGATGTAAACTGGCGGCAGTCAAAAAGTCAAAGACCCCGCAGCAAGCTGACGGGGTATTGACCCCTCGCCGGGGCGGCATCTGCTCTTCTTCGAAGAACAGATAAGCCTCGCGGCATTCGTCAAATGGATGCTCCGCATCCGCTTGACTCATTGCTCGCGGGAATAAAAAAGGAAAAGGAGAAAAACAATGAGCGAATTTACAAAGAAATTTTCACTGGAAGGCAAAGTAGCGCTGGTAACGGGAGCATCCTACGGAATTGGTTTTGCAATTGCAACCGCATATGCCGAGGCGGGCGCAACCATCGTATTTAACGATATCAAGCAGGAGCTGGTGGACAAGGGTCTTGCTTCCTATGAGGAAAAAGGCATCAAGGCTCACGGCTATGTATGCGACGTTACAAACGAAGAACAGGTACAGGCTATGGTGGCTCAGATTGAAAAGGAAGTGGGAGTGATTGATATTCTTGTAAATAATGCGGGAATTATCAAGAGAATCCCCATGTGCGAGATGAGCGCCGACCAGTTCCGTCAGGTAATCGACGTGGATTTGAACGCGCCCTTTATCGTGTCCAAGGCTGTCATCCCCAGCATGATAAAGAAGGGCGGCGGAAAGATTATTAACATCTGTTCCATGATGAGCGAGCTTGGACGCGAGACAGTTTCCGCTTATGCGGCTGCCAAGGGCGGTCTTAAGATGCTGACCAAAAACATTGCTTCTGAATACGGCGAGTTCAACATTCAGTGTAACGGCATTGGACCCGGCTACATTGCAACTCCTCAGACAGCGCCTCTGCGCGAGATTCAGCCTGACGGAAGCAGACATCCCTTTGACCAGTTTATCATTGCAAAGACGCCGGCAGCCCGCTGGGGGAATGCGGAAGATTTACAGGGACCGGCAGTATTTCTGGCATCGGAGGCTTCCGATTTTGTAAACGGCCATGTGCTTTATGTGGACGGCGGTATTCTGGCTTACATCGGAAAACAGCCGGGTTAAATTGGCTTTCCGGCCGCGGCGGCAAGTACCGGCAAAGCGGACTGCCGCCTGCGGCGACAGGCCGTAAGGCCGAAGCAGAAGGAATATACACAGAAAGGCGGATTTTATAATGAAGATAGCATTGATTAACGAAAACAGTCAGGCGGCAAAGAACGAATTGATTTGCGCCACCCTGAAAAAGGTAGTAGAGCCCATGGGGCATGAGGTATTTAACTACGGAATGTATTCCGCGGAGGACGCTCATCAGCTTACCTATGTGCAGAACGGGATTCTGGCGGCGGTTCTTTTGAATTCCGGCGCGGCGGACTATGTGATTACCGGCTGCGGAACCGGCGAGGGCGCCATGCTGGCATGCAACTCCTTCCCGAAGGTGCTCTGCGGCCATATCACCTCCCCTTTAGATGCTTATCTGTTTTCACAGGTAAACGACGGAAACTGTATTGCCCTTCCTTTTGCGGAAAATTTCGGATGGGGCGGAGAATTAAATCTGGAATATATTTTTGAAAAGTTGTTCTGCGCGCCGGGCGGCGGCGGATACCCCAGGGAGAGAGTGGAGCCGGAGCAAAGAAATAAGAAGATTCTTGACAAAGTCAAGGAAGTCACACATACTGATATTGTGACGATTCTTAAAAATCTCGACGGCGAGCTTGTGAAGGGCGCATTATCAGGGGATAAGTTTCAGGAATACTTTTTTGCCAACTGCAAATGCGACAAAATTGCAGAGTGCGTAAGAGAGATTTTGGGAGCGTAAAACTATATAATGTGACAGCAAAAGCCCGGACAACGCACAAAGCAATTTATGGACGCAGCTTTACGCGGCCGGAAATTGATTTAGTAGAAGTGTGTTGGAAGGGCAGAAGCGGAACTGGAATGACAGCGGAAGCCCGGACAACGCACAAAGCAATTTATGGACGCAGCTTTATGCGGCCGGAAATTGATTTAGTAAAGGTGTGTTGGAAGGGCAGAAGCGGAACTGGAATGGAGGTATTTTTTATGGAACCAGTATTAGAACAAATCAAAAAAATCGGTATTGTTCCGGTGGTGAAGATTGACAGGGCGGAGGATGCGCTTCCTCTGGCAAAGGCTCTCTGCGCAGGCGGACTTCCCTGTGCGGAGGTGACATTCCGTACGGACGCAGCCGCGGAGGCAATCAAAATTATGACGGAAAACTTTCCGGATATGTGCGTGGGCGCAGGCACTGTTTTAAATGCGGCTCAGGTGGACGCGGCGGTAGCGGCGGGCGCAAAGTTTATCGTAAGCCCCGGCCTTAATCCCAGGACGGTAAAATACTGTATTGAAAAGAACGTACCGATTACACCCGGTACGTCAAGCCCCAGCGATATCGAGCAGGCCATTGAATTAGGTCTTGAGGTCGTGAAGTTCTTCCCGGCGGAACAGTCGGGCGGGCTGGCAAAAATCAAGGCGATGGCGGCTCCTTATGTAAATATGAAGTTTATGCCCACAGGCGGCGTTAACGCAAAGAATTTAACCTCTTATCTTGATTTTAACAAGATTATCGCATGCGGCGGTTCCTGGATGGTTCCCGGAGATTTGATTAACGCAGGGGAGTGGGACAAGATTGAACAGCTCACAAGAGAAGCGGTTCAGACCATGCTTGGATTTGAACTGGCTCACGTCGGCATCAATGCGGAAAACGAAGAGGAAGCGTTAAAAGCGGCAAACAGATTTGCCTTTATTTTCGGTATGCCCGTAAATGCAGGCAACAGTTCCGTCTTCACAGGAAAGGTTCTGGAGGTTATGAAGAGCCCTTATCTTGGAAAGAACGGACACATTGCGGTTCGCACAAATTATATTGAAAGAGCGGTCAACTATCTTTCCACGGTGCTCGGCGTTGAGTTTAACGAGGAATCTGCAAAGAAAGACGATAAGGGCAATCTGAAAGCCATTTATCTGAAAGAGGAAATCGGGGGCTTTGCGGTTCATCTTGTACAAAAATAAATCTGGATTTAATATATAAGAGAAGGAATGGAGAAAAATGGCAAAAGTTATTACCATGGGCGAGATAATGCTCAGATTATCCACGCCCAATAATGAAAAATTTATTCAGGCTGACGAGTTTGATATCAATTACGGAGGGGGAGAAGCAAACGTTGCCGTTTCGCTGGCGAATTACGGCCACGACGCGGAATTCGTAACCGCGGTTCCCGACAATGAAATCGGTGAGTGCGCAGTTGCGGCGCTTCGGAAATACAATGTGGCCACGGGACACATTGCAAAATGCGGCGAGAGACTTGGCATTTACTATCTGGAAACAGGCTCCGCCATGAGACCTTCAAAGGTGGTTTACGACAGGGCGCATTCGTCTATTTCCACGGCAACGGAAGCGGATTTTGATTTTGACGCGATTTTTGAGGGAGCCGACTGGTTCCACTTTACAGGAATTACACCGGCGGTATCCGACAGCGCGGCGCTCCTTACAGAGAAGGCTCTTATCGCTGCCAAAAAGCATGGCGTGAAGGTATCCGTTGACCTGAATTTCCGCAAGAAGCTGTGGACCTCCGAGAAGGCTCAGAAGGTTATGACAAACCTGATGAAATATGTGGACGTCTGTATCGGAAACGAGGAGGATGCGGAGCTGGTGCTTGGCTTTAAGCCGGGAGAGACGGACGTTACCAGCGGCGAGCTTGAACTTGCGGGATACAAGTCGATTTTTGAACAGATGGTAGAGAAATTCAATTTTGAATACTGCGTATCTTCTCTGCGTGTAAGCCATTCCGCCTCCGACAACGGATGGTCGGCCTGCATTTATTCCAGAGATACGAAGGAATTTTACCATTCAAAGGAATACAGCATCCATCCCATCGTGGACCGCGTAGGCGGTGGCGATTCCTTTGCAGGCGGCGTAATCTGCGGTCTGGTGGACGGCAAGGATTTTAAATCCGCCCTGGAATTCGGCGTTGCGGCGTCTGCGCTTAAGCATACCATTCCGGGCGACTTCAATCTGGTGTCACGGAAGGAAGTTGAGACTCTGGCGGGCGGAGATGCGTCGGGGAGAGTACAGAGATAACAAGTGTTATTTATATGGCGGAGAACAGTTTGCCACTGGCGGCGGCTGTTCTCTGCCTTGTTTTTTATTCCTGTGAGCAACGAGCCAGACGGGCGTGCCTGTATGCACATCTGGCGACTGCCGCAGGGCTTTTGCATTCTTTAACAGGATTCATGCGAAATGCAGGGAGGAAGGAAAATGAGTAATATCAGGGAAATGGACGTTCAGCGGAGAATGGTGGCTTATAAAACCACACAGGCATGGAACGAGATACCGCATGTTTCTTTCATTTACGAGCCCGATATCACGGACTTCTATCATTTATTTTTAGAGCTTCGTGAGAAGTTCAGGCAGGAGAAAGAAAGCTTAAGCATTAATACAATTATGCTTAAGGCAGTGGTTGAGGGGCTGAAAAAAGCGCCGGCATTGAATGCCAGACTGACTTATGAAGCCGGAAATTCCAGCGGAAAGATGGAAATCCTTGACGAGATTAGCGTGGATATACCATGGCTTTTGCCTGACGGAAAAATGATTACGCTGACAGCCTTTGATTTGAAGGAAAAGACCTTGCGGGAAATTTCATCCCAGATAGCGGATATGCATGGCAAGGTGGAAAAAACGGATTTTGACCTTCTGCTTAAGGCGGCTGTTACGGGAAAAACAGATGCTTTGGCTGAAGATGGATTTTTTCCCAAGGATGTCGCGGAGGGGAGCGTCACCGTGTCAAATCTGGGCTCTATCTGTCAGGTGAGCGGCTCCGTTGCGCTTTTGGAGATTCTGCCGCCGCAGGTGTTTGCAATAGGAATATCCGCTATACAGGAAAAGCCGGGGGTTTTCGTAGGCAGTATGGGAGAAAAGGAAATCGGTATTCGTAAATATATTCCCATGTGTCTGGCTTTTGACCATCGGGCTTTTGATTTTGGCGATATTGTCCCCTTTATCCGGCGGCTGGACGGGATATTCCAAAAACCGGAAGAAATTTTTGCCTGGTAGGCGGAAAGAGTGTGCAAATGCTGTCCGTATTTTTCTCTTTTCGCATTTAAATTGATAATACGGGTATTCCCGGGAGTAAAACAGGCACACTAATAAAACCACTGTATATTAATAAAATAGAGCTAAGCGCCCGGCACCTTCAAATGCCGCAGGGTGCGGAAAGAGGAAAATATGAATCAGGCAATCGGATGGGCCACGGCGGGAACAGGGTTTACGTTTTTGATGACCGCTGTCGGCGCAAGCGTGGTGTTCATTTTTAAGAAGGATATGGGCAAAAATGTTCAGAGAATATTTCTGGGATTTGCGGCGGGGGTAATGATGGCGGCGTCTGTGTGGTCATTGCTTTTGCCCGCAATAGAAGATGCGGAGAAGATGGGAAAGACGGCATGGGTTCCGGCGGCAGGGGGATTTGTTTTGGGCGGGATTTTCTTGTTTTTGCTGGATTTGGTGATGCCCCATCTGCATCTGGGAGAAAAAAAACCGGAGGGCATGAAAAATTCCTTCCACAGAACCACCCTGCTGGTTTTGGCGGTGACGCTTCACAATATTCCCGAGGGTATGGCGGTAGGGCTTGCCTTTGCCATGGCGGCGCAGCACCCGGAGGACGCCTCTCTTTTTGCAGTTGCCTTTGCGCTGGCGTTGGGAATAGGGATACAGAATTTCCCGGAGGGCGCCGCTATTTCGCTGCCTCTCAGGCAGGAAGGCATGAGCAGATGGCGGGCTTTTCTTTTGGGCAGTCTGTCCGGGCTGGTGGAGCTGGTTTTCGGTGTCGGCATTACGCTGATTGCCGCATGGATTTCCCCGTATATGCCATGGTTTCTTGCCTTTGCGGCGGGAGCAATGATTTACGTGGTGGTGGAAGAGCTGATACCGGAAGCGAATCAGGGCGACCACTCCAATCTCGGGACAGCGGGCGTTATGGCGGGATTCCTGATTATGATGATTCTGGACGTAGCTTTGGGATAAATATTAAAATTGTGCAAAAATCCTAAAAAATAAAAATTTATTTATAAAATATTTGTAAATTTTCAATAAGTTATTGACAGGAAATGTCAAATCTGTTAAGGTAAATACACTTTCAAGAGTCCGAATCCGGATGGAAGTTTCTTCTTTGTATTTAAAAATACAAATGTTATTTAAATGCCGGTCTGCCTGTGCGGCCGCATTATCAGTTGAATGAACATCCTTGAAATGAACGGATGTCCGTTATCAGATGATTTCCAAAGCGAAAGATGAAATCGGAGGTGGCATTGTTATCGTTAATAAGGAAAATAATGAGAGAGATAGCAGGATTTTGCTGATTTTCAGCAAAGAAGCCTGTATAAGGAAGCCTTTACCCGACATTACGGAGGGGAGATACAGGCTTGTACTGACGGCTGTTGATACGGGCCTTTTGGAGGATACGGCTATGGAGCTGCTGTTTTCCGGCGGAGCTTTGTATATCAACGGGAGAGAATTAAGCGGCGGAGCGCCTTTTTATTTCTACACGGAAAAAAATGAAAAACTACTGTTATTATTGTCGGGAAAGCTGCATTTCAGGCCGTGTGAAAGACTGGCGTTGCAAAGAGAAGAAAGCTTTAGGGCAGGGAGCTCCTTTAAGAATCAAATCTTTTTTGAATGTTTTTCTCTGGTCAGCGAGGTACACCTGGAAATACATGCCGCGGAGCAGGGGATGGTTATTGATAATGCCGGCAACGAAGGGGTTTATCTGAATGAGAAGATTTTTACAGGCAAAGGGCTTTTGCAAAGCGGCGACAGGGTGGATATTTACGGACTTCATCTTCTTGTATTAAAGGAAACCGTAATTTGTACCGCGTTTTGCGGAATCTGCCGGGTGGCGGGCAGGTACGCTCCTGTAAAACCGGATGCGTTTAGGAAAATCCATGGGGACAGAGTGATAACAAAGAAGGCTTATGGGCAGGAGGAGAGCCTTCATACCGGCGAAGTGGAGATTTTACTGCCGGAAATCCCTGCGGCAGGGCGCAGCCAGCCTCTTTTCCTCAGTATGGGGCCTGCAGTTACAATGGTTTTTCCCATGCTTTTTATGGCATGGATGATGAATCAATATATGGAAGGGGCCGGAGGCGGGTTTTATTATCTGTCTGCGCTTATGAGCGGGTGCAGCGCCCTGCTTGCCGTATTCTGGGGATTTCTGGGACATGGGTATGGAAAATACTCGGACAGGAGGGAAAGGAAGGAAAAGGAGAGGCAGTACAGAGAATATCTGGAAGGAATGGAGGAGGAGCTTTCCTTTTATCAGACGGAAAACCGCAGGATTCTTGAGGGAAAATATCCATCCCTGAAATCCTTTCTGGAGGAAGGAGGCAAAGAGCCGGCCGTTTTATGGAACCGTTATTACAGGCAGAAAGATTTTTTATTTTTCCGGCTGGGAAGCGGCGGCATTCCTTTTCATATGAAAATAAAGCTTTCCGGGCAATCGAAAAGTATTGTGCAAAGAAGGCTTACCGGGGAGGCGGAGCGTCTGGCGGAGAGATTTGCCGTTCTGGAAAATGCGCCTGTGGGTGTGAATCTTTATGAAAACAGGCAGATTGGCGTCTGGGGAAATCAGACTCTGGAGGAGGCTTTGGGGATAGTGACGGCGCTTATGATGCAGATTGCGGTAAGCCATTGCTATACAGAGGTAAAGACGGTCTGCTTTTATCATAAGGAAATAAGCCGTGAAAGAGAAATTGCCGATTGCTTCAGATGGCTGTCCCACAGCTGGTCGTCGGATGGAAGAACGAGATTTCTTGCGGGAAACGAGCAGGAAGCCGGCGAAATCCTTCCCGTCTTAACAAGAGAGCTTATGTTGGACGACAGAGAGCGGAAAGAAGGCATCAGGATTCCATGGTACATTGCTTTCATATTAAATGAAGAATTGATACAGGGGGAGCCGTTGTACCAATGCCTTACAGAGCCGGAGGGAATTTATCCAGTAAGCGCGGTATTTGTGGGAAAAGAAAGGGAAGCACTTCCTAAATGCTGCCGGCTCTTTTTGACAGGGGAAAACGGAAAAGGAGAAATTTTAAATCCGGGAAACGGAAACGGGGAGAAAAAGACGCTGTCCATGGAAGACTGCCATACAAAACCGGCGTTACGGTATATCCGAAGCATTGCGGGCTTTGGGGCGCGGGAGACGCCGGAAAATGGCCGGCTCCCGGAAAAGGCGGATTTTCTGCAGCTTTATGGATGCAGGCGGGTGGAGGAACTGGAAAGCGGCGGAAGATGGAAAGTATCGGAGACAGGAGAACGCCTTAAGGTTCCCATAGGCTTCGGGGCGGGAGGCCGTCTGGTTAGCCTTGATGTACATGAGAAGTTCCACGGTCCCCATGGCCTTGTGGCGGGAACCACCGGCTCCGGCAAAAGCGAACTTTTACAGACTTACCTGCTGTCGGTGGCGGTTAATTTCAGCCCGGAGGACGTCAATTTTTTCATGATTGATTACAAGGGCGGAGGCACAGGAAATCTATTAAAAGGCCTGCCCCACTGTGCGGGCGTCATATCTAATTTATCGGGGAAACAAATCAGACGGGCCATGTCGGCTATTGCAAGCGAGAACAGGCGAAGACAGCGGCTTTTAAGTAATTTTCATGTGAACCATATCGATGCTTATACAAAGCTTTACCGGAAAGGAGAGGCAAAATCCGCAATGCCTCATTTGCTGCTGGTGGTGGACGAGTTTGCGGAGCTGAAAAAGGAGGAGCCGGAATTTATGCGGGAAATCATTTCACTGGCGCAGGTGGGAAGAAGCCTTGGGGTGCATTTGATTCTGGCCACCCAGAAGCCGGCCGGGACAGTGGACGATAAAATATGGAGCAATGCCAGATTCCGTCTGTGCCTTCGGGTTCAGGACAGGCAGGACAGCTTTGACATGCTTCACAGCGACGAGGCGGCGTCTTTGACCGCCCCGGGACAATGCTATCTGCAGATTGGAAATCACGAGTACTTTGAGCTTTTCCAGGCAGGATATTGCGGGGAGCCATACAGGGCAGGGGAGGAGAAAAAAGCGAAAGCGGTTCTTCTTTCGGATACAGGAAGGAGGACGGAAAACAGGGAAAAAGAAAACGGGGTTTTTAAGAGCCAGATGGACGCGCTGATAGAATACATACGAAAGACGGCGGATAACAGCAGATACCTGCCGGCATCCCCCCTCTGGCTCCCGGAGCTGCCCGAAAAAATAGTGTTAAAGGAGCTGGCGGGAAGGTGCCTGCCGGTGAAAGAAAATCAGGGGGAGGCCTTACCCGGACAGAGGGAAAAGGAATTGCTTATCGGGCTTTGCGACGACCCTGAAAATCAATGCAGCTTTCCCCTTGCGTATCAGCCCGCCGCTCAGGGGCATCTGGCAGTCTGCGGCGGTCCGGCCACCGGCAAGACAGTTTTTCTTGAGACGGTTTTGTGGCAGATTGGGACAGCCTTTACAGTAAGGGAGGCGTTGTTTGCGGTGGTTGACATGCGCCGGGAAGGTACGGGAAGCTTTGCGGCTATGCCTCATTGCGTGGGAGCGCTCACAGATAAGGCGGGGCGGGAGGTGTTTTTCTACCATCTGAAAGAGACAGCGGTAAGGCGCAAGAAATTGCTGTCGGGAACCAGCTTTGAACAGTATAACCAGTCCGGGAAAGAGAGACTGCCGCGTATTTTTCTTGTGATTGACAATTACGGAGCGTTAAAGGCTTTGCTCGGGGAAAAGGAGGAGGAGGTCATAATGAGGCTGGCTTCCGAGGGGCTTTCTATGGGCTTTTCGCTGATAATATCGGCCTCTGATATCAGCGATATCGGCGGAAAGCTGTATGAAAAAATAAAGACGGCTTTTTCTCTGGAGATGAGCGACAGATTTCAGTACGGAGATGTACTGCGACAATATCATATTCCTGTGCTGCCAAAGGAAAATCAAAAGGGAAGGGGACTTTGCCGGGCGGAAGGAAGGGTTCTGGAATTTCAGACTGCGCTGTTTGATGAAAAACAGACAGAATACGGCTGTGCAAAGATGGTTGAGGAGGCCGGAAGAAAAATGAGAATCGTTATGGATAAGGAGGGAATCGCGTTACCGCAAAAATTTCCTGAGATACCGGCGGAACCTGTTTTTAAGCGGCTTGCTGCTGCGTTTGACTGGAAAAGCGGGAAGCTGCCCTTGGGATACTGCCTGACCACGGGAGAAATTTGTGGGGTTACACCGCGGAAAAGTCATTGTTTTCTGATATCGGGAAATGAGAGATGCGGGAAGACCAATCTTTTAAGCTGTCTGGCGGAAGGGGCGCTGCTTTTGAAAAATCAGGTAGTGATGGTGGACTTTGAAGGGAAACTGCAGGATTTCGGGGAGGGGAAAGAAATCACCTATCTTGAAAGCGGGGAATCAGTGGAAAAATGGCGGCTGACAATCCAAAACGCCAAGGCAGAGGGGGAAAAGAAAGGCGGGGAGACGGGAGAGCGCGGAAACGCAAATAAAGCGGAGAAAGGAGAAAGCAGGCAGAAAATCAGCGTTTTTATCAGTGATATGGGGCGTTTTTGTAAATATCTTTCTGAGGCCGGCGCCATGAGGGAGGAAAGAGAGGCGTTTTGGGAGAAGGCTGCCGGAGGCGATAACGGGATTGAATTTTTGGCCGGAATTTACCATCCAAAGAGGGATTACGAAGCGGCGGTATGCGGATTTTTCAGGGAATTTACCGCATGGCGTCAGGGGATTCATCTGGGAGGAAACGCCGGGGAGCAGCGGGTGCTGTCCTTTGACGATTTGAGCTATGCAAAATTAAATCAGCCGGAGAAGCCGGGCATCGGATATTTTAAGGAGGCTGCCGGCAGGGAAACCAGAAGGCTTTTGCTGCCGCTGTACGGGAAAGGAGAAAGGGAATGATTTTAGTGGATATACAGGTGCCGGTACTGGATAAAATATTTGATTTTGAACTGGACGAGGAAGCCTGCGCGGATGCCGTTCTTGAGGAGATTCAGGAATTAATTGCCGAACAGGAGGGGCTTGAATGTGAAGAACCGGGGAAAATGTATCTTTATGTTCCCGGACAGGAGGGGATTTTAACAGGGCATGAAACTCTGAAACAGCAGGGAATAAGAGACGGAGACAGGCTGATACTGATTTGAGGTTAGGAAATGGAAAACGGGAAGATATATTTTGAGGTTAGGAAATGGAAAACGGGAAGATATATTTTGAGGTTAGGAAATGGAAAACAGGAAGATATATTTTGAGGTTCACAAATGGAAGACGGAAAGATACATTTGAAGGCGCAGGAATTTAACAGGTGGATGGAAGCCATGGGGGAGGAAATTACCAGGGCAAAGGACAGGCTTGCCCTTCTTTCAGAGGAGGAGAGAAGACTTTCCGAAATATGGGAAAGCGGCGCAGGAAAAGAGTGGGGACTGGAGCTGCAAAGGGTATTGCGGCAGGCGGCGGATTGCGTGGCTCAAATGGAGGTCCTCACAGGAAAGACAAAGGAGCGGGCAAAGGCGCTGATAGAAATGGAGAAAATTATGAAGCAGGCGGCGGAAAGGTTGTAGGGGGAAGAAAATGCCCGGCGCAGGCGGCGGAAAGGTTGTAGGGGGAAGAAAATGCCCGGCGCAGGCGGCGGAAGGATTGTAGAGGAAGGAAACGTCCGGCGCAGACGAACGAGGAAGGGGGATGAAATTCTGACGGAAAATATCAGGGTAACAACACAGCTTTTAAAGGAAAGGCAGGGGGAGTGGCTGGACGCCGCCCGGCAGGCAAAGAGCGCGTTCGGGGAGGCGGCGGATACTGCGGGAAAGCTGGAGGACTGCTTTTTCGGACAGGCCATCGGCGGCCTGAAAGCAGACTTTCTGACTGCAGAGAGCGAAGGAGAAAAGGCTTTTGCGCTGCTTTGCAGGCATCTTGAGAAGGCAGGAATGATTGCCGAGGTTTACGAGGAGGCGGAAAGGAGAAATACAGGTGTCATTGCAGACAATTGAAATGCATTTCGCGGAGGTGAAGCAGCTTTCAGAGCAGCTTGCAGAGCTTGCCAGGGCCTTAAAGTCGGCTGGCGAGGATGATTTGATGCGCCTTGCCGGAGAAGGGAGGAGATGCTGGATAAGCGAATGCAGCGATGTGCTGTCGGGAAAGGAGGTGAAGCTGGGCATGCTTCTGATTTCGGAGGCGGAAAGAATTTTAAAGATAGCGGAGGAAATGGAGGAGCGGGCAAAGAAAATGTATCAGGCAGAAATGCTGAGTAACCAGTTGGCAGCAGTAAGGATATATTTGTAGAAGCTTTAAACAGGAGGACATATGGCTTTTTTCAGTGTAACATCATCAGAACTACGGAACAGAGCGGGAAGAATAACAGAATTAAACGGTCAGTTCAAATCAAAGACAACCGTTTTAGGCGAGCAGGAGAGCGCCTTGTGCGGTATGTGGGAGGGCGAGGCAAGAGATACCTTCCATCAGGCATTTGTAAGGGATAAGCAGCAGATGGACGTTTTCCATCAGCTGATTGCACAGTATGTGCAGGCGCTTCTGGAGATTGCGGCAAGGTATGAGCAGGCGGAGGCGAGAAACAGGGAAATTGCGGCGGCAAGAAATTATTAGGAGGAAGGTATATTTATGGAAGGAATTTTAAAGGTAACACCGGAAAAACTGATTCAGACTTCAGGAGAATTTGCAACTACGGGAAATCAGATGAAAAGCCTTACCAGCGAAATGATGTCGCTGGTGCAGGGGATGAAAGGAATCTGGCAGGGCGAAGCGGCAAACGCCTATGGGAATAAATTTCAGTCGCTGCAAACGGATATGGACAAGCTGTACCGCATGGTGCAGGAGCACGTGAAGGATTTGCAGGAAATGGCGGCGCTGTACCAGAAGGCGGAGGCAGGAAACGCGCAGCAGGGCGGAAGCCTTAACAGTAACGTGGTAGTATAGCATCATTGCAGGGCGGCCATAGATTAACGGCCGGTAAAGCGGCGGGCGGCATGGCCTGCGCCAGTTGGCATGGTCTGCGCCGCCTTTTCGGGAGGATACCTGAAAGGAGATGTTTGAAATCGGTGAGAAAATTTCGGAAGCGGAAATCAGTATGGTGCTGGATACCTTCATGTATCTGGACTACAGGGAAGCCAAAGACGGCCTTGCATTAAGGGATATTATAGATAATCTTGAGACAGTTCCCGATTACGGGGGAGGCGGGGCGCATTATGGAGAATATACAGTGCTGCGGGAGGCTGTAAAAAACGAGGAAATAGGAAGTCTTAAGATTTGCTGCCAGAGCGCCAACATGGGATATGATTCAGGAACCGCGGCGTGTACCTTCCAAAGCAGCGACGGAAACAGCTACTATGTTGTCTACCGTGGAACCGGGGACGGGGAGTGGCCGGACAACGGAATCGGGATGACAGACGCCGCAACCATCCAACAGAACCGCGCCCTTTCTTATTTTGAGGACGTGGTGGAGAGGATGGATATCGGAAAGGAAAATCAGGTTATCGTAACAGGGCATTCCAAGGGAGGAAACAAAGCGCAGTTTGTCACAATGGAAACCAGATACGAGAATCTTGTGGACGCCTGTTATTCCGTGGACGGACAGGGGTTTTCGGATGTTGCCATAAATAAATGGAAAGACAGATACGGAGATGAAAAATATGATAAGAGGAGAGAAAAGATATACGGCATCCACGGAGAAAACGATTATGTGAGCGTTCTGGGAAGTTCTGTTATTCTGGCGGGACATATCAGATACATAAAGACTCCTGTGGAAAAAACGAATTTTGCAGGATATCACGACATTAAGTATATGTTTGCATCGCTGACCGCTGATGAGGAAACAGGAAATTATATCACGACTTTTCGTGGAAGAAAAAACTGCGATGTGCCAAACCGGGGAGAGCTTGGAGAATATGCGGCTGCCCTCTCCTCCGGTATGATGAAGCTGACGCCGGGGGACAGGGACGGATGCGCGGCCGTTATTATGCAGTTAATGGAAGCTTCAAGGGGACAAAAAAAGGGGATAAACGGCGAAAGGCTGACATTGGAGGATATAAAGGATTTTACGATTCAGGGAATTCCTCTGATTGCCGGAAGTCTTTTTCAAGAGGAAGAGGGAAGAAAATTTTTATGTTCCCTGCTGGATAAGGAATATTTTAAGGGGGAGCTTCCGGCAGCCTTTCATCTGCAGGCGGATTACGGGCAGCTTTTCAGACAGGCAGAGGAGACCAGGAATCTGACTCTGCGGATAGATGCGCTTATCCGTGAAGTGCGAAAGACGGCGGACGCGATTCCCCTTTATGTAAAGGGCCATGCCGGACTGTATCATGGAGTCAAGCTTTCTGCAATAGAACTGGATAAAGTCACAAAGGGATTGTTTCAGATTGCGCAGTTTCAGGAGGAGGCGGCTGAGAGCTACCGGAAGTGGGATACGGTAATCTGAAATCCTTACAGAAACGTATTTTCCGCCCGGAATTTTCTTTGAACGCCGCAAACTTGCCGTTCCAATCGATTTCCACGCAGAATACAGCAGGGTTATTGACTTTTTTAGTGATATCCGTTAAGATAAAAACACACATGAGAAAAACAGGAGAGCAGCCATGGAGTACGAAAAACAGGGCGGTTCCGGTCTCTATACAAGAGATTATTTTGATTCGCTGCTTGTGGAAACACGGTATATTGACAGCAGGGAGCCTGATACTTCGTTTGACATATATGGAAAAAAATTCACGTCTCCTATTATGGTGTCGATGCCGACTGATTTAGGTGATGTACATAAAACGGATGTTATCGAAACGGCCAGAGGAGCCGAAAAGGCCGGTTTGCTTTTCTGGGTCGATACAGAGGAAAAAGAAAAGCTTTCGGAAATTTCAGATACAGGCGCTGCGGCTATCAAGATTATCAGACCTTATGCCGATAACAGAATTGTGTTTTCTCAAATTGAACAGGCACAAAAGTGCGGAGCGCTTGCGGTTGGAATAGACCTCTCCCCTGGTTTGGGTAAGGAGGATGCGTCTAAAAGCATGGAAGAAATCCGGGAATTTGTTTCCGCCGCATCGGTTCCCTTTATTGTAAAAGGAATCCTGAGCCAAAAAGACGCCTACAAATGTGCTGTGGCAGGTGTGGGGGGAATAGTGATGTCAGCCCATGAGAGCCTTTTAAGGTATACGGTTTCACCTTTCATGGCATTGCCGGATGTTTTAAAGGCGGTAGACGCGCGGATACCGGTATTTGTGGACTGTGAAATAAGAAGCGGCCTGGATGTCTTTAAAGCGCTTGCATCAGGAGCAAAGGCGGTATTTATGAAGCGGGCGTCTGCAGAGTCCCCGGGCGGGGCAAAGGATTTTTTTGAAAAGATAAGCAATATGAATAAGGAACTTAAGAGCTTTATGGCACAAACGGGCTGCCATAATCTTTCGCATGTGGATAAAACAGTGCTCTGGCAAATTTGAATTATATAAGTGGAGGCTAGCAATGAAGAAAAATACGATACTAATCGTTGAAGATATGGAAATAAACCGCGAGATGCTGGCGGAAATTTTCAGGGATGAGTACGAGATTCTGGAGGCGGAAAACGGAGAAGAAGGTCTCCGTATGCTGATGGAAAATATTGATTCCGTGGCGGCTGTGCTTCTTGATGTAGTGATGCCCGTCATGAACGGCTTCGAGGTGCTTGAACAGTTAAAGAATCAGGATTTAATTCCTCAAATCCCCATTATTATGATAACGGGCGAAACGTCTGTTGAATACGAACGCCGGGGATATGAATACGGGGTGGTGGAATACATCCACAAGCCGTATCATGCGCCTGTAGTAAAGCAGATGGTCAAAAACAATATTGACTTATATTCTTACAAGACCCAGTTAGAGTCCCTTGTGAAATCGCAGACGGCGGAACTGGAAGAACAGAACGCTCTCCTGAAAGCCCAGGCCCAAAAGCTCCGTACTGCAAATGACGCTATGATAGAAGCCATGAGTAACGTGGTGGAATTCAGGAATATGGAGTCCGGCCTGCACGTTAAACGAATCCGTGTTTTTACCAGAGCATTGGCGGAAGAAATCGAGAAAAGATTCCCGGAATACGGACTGACAGCAGAGAAAATCGATATTATCAGCCAGGCGGCGGCAATGCACGATATCGGAAAAATCACGGTGCCGGACGGCATTTTGTTAAAGCCGGGAAGGCTTACCAAGGAAGAGTTTGAGGTGATGAAGGAGCATACCTCCAAGGGCGCCGAAATGATAGCTTCTTTCGTTCATTTGGATGATGAGGAATATTCCAGCTATTGCTATGATATCTGCCGCCATCATCATGAGAGATATGACGGACGCGGGTATCCTGACGGACTGAAGGGAGACGAAATCAATATTGCGGCGCAGATAGTGTCCATCGCCGACGTTTTTGACGCGCTGGTGGCGGAGAGAGTCTACAAAAAAGCCTTTGACAAGGAGACGGCTTACAACATGATTCTCAACGGAGAATGCGGATGCTTTTCTCCTAAGCTTCTGGAAGCTTTTCTTGCCGTTAAGGAAGAATTTTTCCGGTTGGCGGATAATTACTCATAGAACATTAAAAGATATTAATTTAGAAAATGGCTGTTGCGTTAAAAATTCCATACGCAGCAGCTTTTTTATGTGAAATAAGAGAAGGAAGCCGCACATAAATCAAAGGCGCTGCATAGAGTAAAAATAATTGAAACGGTCTGTGAAACTGCCTGGCAGATGCCATAGACAGTTGTGATTTTCTTATAATAAACTGCCTGGCAGATGCGATGCAGACGCAATGCAGACGGAGGCTTTATGGCAAATCAGAAATTGGAAAATCTGCTTAATCTGGCGCTTGAGGTAGAGGAAGCGCAGCGCCAAAAATCCGGGCAGCTGGGAGTCGGCTATCTCGAAGCTACGGGAAAGTGGGAGCTGATTGTAAAATACAACGGGGATATCAAAAGGCTGCAAAGCAACGTGATTCAGGTGGAGGAACTGATAGCGGGATATGCGATTGTCACCATACCGGAAGAACTGATTGACACCTTCACACAACTGGACGAGGTGGAATACGTGGAAAAGCCCAAAAGACTTTATTTTTCCACACTTCAGGGAAAGCAGGCTTCCTGTATTTTCCCGGTAACTTCGAGGGAACCCTATTTAACCGGCAGGAATGTTCTGATAGCGGTAATCGATTCAGGGGAGCGTGTTATTATGTTGTTAAGTTAGTAAGAACCTAGTAAATATAAGGGGTTCCGCTGATTTAGTCCTACGAAAAAATGCCTTTCAGGCATAAGATTTGGCGGTAGGACAGGCCTGTTTTATTAAAAAATCTAAGGGGAAATAGCGGTTTGCAATAACGTAACACAAGGCGGTTCGTTAAAGGAAATGTTATTTCCCATGTAAAAGTATTCTATATAGGACTGGATTGGCTTTTGGTTTACCGGCTGATGCGGTCCTATTCCTTTGCCCGGAAGATAGGACGCAGAGCCGGTAAGTAAAAGCTAAACTGCCTGATATAGAGTTTAGACATTCAGGGAGGAAATGTCAACCATACGCCTTAGTAACTGAAAATTTGCTGATGATTACAGGAGGAAATTAAATGGGAGGATGTGCTGTGACAGTAAACAGGAGTAAAGGGAACAACCGTGCAATCGTCTTTAAGGACCGGGAGCATGAAATGTTCTACAGGAACTTCCTGCAGAACTGTAGGTCCGGGGATGTATACCATAAGGCGCTGGCTTACTGCCTTGGGATAAACGGGGATACCAGACGGAACGTGGAACGGATTTATGACTTTGAAGACGATTTTATAAAGACGGAATGCCTTGAGGAAGGCTGGATTACCAGCGGAAGCGCAAGGGTGGTGCGGATGGCATTTAATCTTTTCTGCAATGGTACGCCCAGCGCATATACCCTTGAAGGGGAAGAAAAGGTAACAGAGTGCCGGCGTTATACAGTGGAAGATTTGTTCTGCTGTGAATATGCAGTCTATTTCTGGGAAGCAGTCAAAGTACGTTATCCGGAATACTGTTTCCCGGTAGATTTATCTGCATTTGGAATGTGAAGCCAGACAGAGGATTTCCAGTATTATAGAAGTGTATGTGCAGAAGGAGGATATTTTATATGAAGGTAAGGACATTAAAGATATACAGCGGGAGCGGGAAAAATTATACGCACCATCCACAGATTATCATACAGGGGAAATGGCTCAGGCCATTGGGATTTTTTGTGGGCGATAAGGTAACTGTCACACAGGAAGGGAACAGGCTCATTGTGGAGAAATGCGAGGACGGGCATGATGAGGACGAGGAGGCGGCAATGGTGGCGGAGCCCGCGCCGAGATACAACAGTCCGTTAGGGAGGTGCATGAGATGGAGTTAAGCATGGCATTGGTACAGATGGAAGGATTGAAATGCCGGATTGATGATATTTTAAGTATTACCACTTATGACGAACATGCAGACTTAAGGGGGCTGCATGTTGACCATAAGGACAGCGGCCAGCTTTTCCAGTTAAGGGAAATGCAGAAAATCATGGGGAAGCTGGCTGACATCGGCGGCAGTATTGAATACCTTTTCCGCCCGGTCCGGGAGACCGGCACTTTACACCGGGATGAAAGCGGGGGATACAGGACAGAGAAAGGATACTGTTACCGCAGCGGGAGCCTGATTGAAGCTTTAGTGCAGGATGGTCCTGACGGGACTCCCTGCTGGGTGCAGACGAAAGTAGAGCATGACGGGGAAGATTATTACCTTATGGGATATGAGGATACCCCCATGGAAGGGCTGGAAGTCCGCGTGAGATAGGAAGGAGGAGGGGATATATGGGAACAACAGGAAAAAAGTGTAAGGTCATCGCCGCCGCAAACCAGAAAGGCGGCGTGTCAAAGACAACCACCACGGTGAATTTAGGCATCGGGCTTGCAAGGGCAGGGAACAGGGTTTTGCTCATTGATTCCGACCCGCAGGCCAGCCTTACTGCAAGCATGGGGGAAAGGGAGCCGGACAGGCTGG
>OFGP01000025.1_pt1 | contig 142604 bp, 128 predicted proteins | sample 1521781 | NCBI WGS metagenome assembly OFGP01 (sample SAMEA3504113, study PRJEB24116) | mouse gut metagenome | biome: mouse gut; feature: mouse-associated habitat; material: faeces | place: Denmark | collected 2011
ATTATAAAGCATGGTCTGGAGCTTGGCATCAATTTTTATGATACGGCGATTGCCTATCAGAATGGAACCAGTGAGCAGTTTGTTGGGAAAGCGCTCCGGGATTTTGCAAAGCGTGATGAATATGTGATTGCCACAAAGTTTACCCCGCGTACACAGGAAGAAATTGATTCCGGGGTCAGCGGGCAGCAGCACATTGAAAATTACCTGAATAAGAGCCTTGAAAATCTTGGCATGGATTATATCGATCTCTACATCTGCCATATGTGGGATTACCATACCTCGATGGAGGAGATTATGGAGGAGCTGTATGTTCCCCATGCCCTTGCGGGCGTTATGGCACAGAACGGCAAACAAAAAGCAGGAAATGTGGTATAAATGACAGGAGGATAAGACAATGGAGAAAATCATACAGACAGCAGGAAAGATGCAGTTAGGCGACTTCGCACCGGAATTTGCGCACTATAATGACGATGTATTGTTCGGGGAAAACTGGAACAATCAGGATATTGACCTGAAAACACGCTGCATTGTAACGATGGTGGCGCTGATGTCTTCTGGTATTACGGATTCTTCGCTGCTTTACCATCTGGAAAATGCAAAGGCACATGGCGTGACGAAAGCGGAAGCCGCAGCAATCATCACCCATGCCGCTTTTTATGCAGGATGGCCGAAGGGTTGGGCGGTGTTTGGTCTGGCAAAGGATGTATGGAAAGATGAGACTGCGGGTGGAGATGCAAAAGCTGCCCATGCGGCCAAGATGGTGTTTCCTATCGGAAAGCCTAATGATGGCTTTGCACAGTATTTTACCGGACGAAGTTTCCTTGCCCCGCTTTCCACATCACAGGTTGGGATTTTCAATGTGACATTTGAGCCGGGATGCCGCAACAACTGGCATATCCACCATGCGGATAAAGGCGGCGGGCAGATTCTGGTCTGTGTTGCAGGGCGTGGGTATTACCAGGAAGAAGGAAAAGAGGCACAGGAACTCCGCCCCGGAGATGTTGTCAATATCCCGGTCGGTGTAAAGCACTGGCACGGTGCGGCAAAAGATAGCTGGTTTTCGCATCTGGCGGTTGAAGTTCCTGGTGAGAACGGTTCCAATGAGTGGCTGGAAGCGGTAGACGATGGAACATATAACAGTCTGAGGTAAAGTTCGGATCAGAGGAGATAAAGAAGCAAGGAGGAGAAAATCATGTTAGGAAATTTTATATATTCAAACCCAGCAAAAATTTAATAATCACTCAGGATTCCGAGAGATTATTTATTTTTTAATTCTGTGTGACACAGCTTGCATATTTCCCGTGTGAAAAAATACGCGGAGGAAGATGATGTAAGATATTGGAAGTTCTTTGAAAAATTGCTTATGATTGTTCCCAAAGAATGGTAAAATTAAGTATAGAACATAATGGGATAAAGCACTTTGAATGCTGGATTGGAGGGTATATGACACTACAACAATTAAAATATATGATAATCGTTGCGGAAAGAGGTTCTATTACAGAAGCGGCAAAAGAATTGTATATTTCTCAGCCAAGTCTTTCCGGCGCAATAAAGGAAGTAGAAAAGGAATCTGGAATAACAATTTTCAGCCGCTGCCGGGCAGGAGTAGCACTGACAAAGGAAGGCATGGAATTTTTGGGATATGCAAGGCAGGTAGTTCAGCAGATGGAACTTCTGGAATCAAAATATATTGATAAAAAGCCCGCAAAACAGAGATTTTGTGTTTCCACGCAGCACTACACCTTTACAACAAATGCGTTTGTGGAATTGATACAACATTTCGGGCAGGAACGGTTTGAGTTTATCCTGAATGAAACGCAGACGCACCAGATTGTGGAAGATGTACGGAACAGGTTTAGTGATTTGGGAATCCTGTATCTTTGCAACAGCAATGAAAATGTGCTGAGAAAGCTGTTTGAAGAATACAATTTGAATTTTTTTGAATTGTTTACTGCAACGCCTCATATTTTTATAGGTAAAGACCACCCGTTGGCAAAATGCGCATCTGTCAGACTGGATGATCTGAAACCATATCCCAGACTTAGCTTTGTGCAGGGAACCTATGAATCTTCCAATTATTCGGAGGAGCTTTTCAGCAACGAACCTGTTGAAAGAAGCATTAAGGTCAGTGATCGAGCAGCGATTGTAAATCTGATGGTCGGATTGGATGGATATACAATCTCAAGTGGTATTTTTCCGAAATATCTGCAAGGGGATTCTATTGTTTCTATCCCTCTGAAGGAAGATGAGGTGATGCATATTGGGTATATACTGAACAAGGATAAAGAACTGTCGGAATTAGGAGAGATTTATGTTGAGGCTTTGAAACAGTACCAGACATAAATAAAACATAGGCTCACCCTATGTAACAGCATATAAAACAGATATTACCTATTACATGACGTTCCGTGCTAAGATATAGAAACGGAAAGGAGGCAAAAAATGCCGGGTTATGTATTAGGTAATTTTTTTATCTATTCTGTTATCAATGCTTTTACGCCGGGACCGGGAAATATACTGGCGTTAAATACGGTAACAAATTATGGATATAAAAAAGGGAGACCGCTTTATTGGGGGATATTTGCAGGATATTATGTTGTACAGGTAATTTGTGCTGTTTTCGTGTTTGGGGTAAGCACCTTTTTACCGAATTTACTTGGAATTATGAAATACATAGGCGCTGCCTATATTTTATGGCTGGCAGTCCATATTGCGTTAAGCAAACCAACTACAGGCACTGTGGAAAAGTCAGCATCATTTCTAAAAGGATTTTTACTTCAGTTTGTCAATGTAAAAATTTATTTATTCGGAATTACGGCATTGACAGGATATGTTACGGAATATAGCGCCTCTCTATGGGTTTTGCTCCTATTTGAGATTATCATAGCCACGATTGGAACGATTGCAACGCTTACTTGGATTGGTATGGGGGTATTAATACAGAGGGCATATCAAAAATATTACAGGGTAATTAACATTATTCTTGCATTAACATTGTCAGAGTGTGTGTACAGCATGTTGAAATAGTGAAAGGGGTGTTGCAAACATGCAGATAAAAAGAAACATTCTTTTAAATCCCGGTCCCGCAACAACGACAGATACTGTGAAAATGGCGCAGGTTGTACCGGATATTTGTCCCCGTGAAAAGGAATTTGCGTCAATGATGAAGCAGATGCGGGAAGATTTGGTTCGGATCGTACATGGCAATCTGAATAAGTATACGTCTGTACTCTTTTGTGGTTCGGGAACGGTTGTAATGGATGTGTGTATCAACTCTCTTTTGCCGGAAGGGAAAAGGATACTGATTATCAACAATGGAACTTACAGTATGAGAGCGGTAGAGATTTGTGAGTATTATAATCTTCCGTCTATCAATTTTGAATGCCCGATAGATGAATTGCCGGATTTGGATAAGGTGGAGCAGATATTAAAGGGAAATCGGGACATAACACTTGTCTATACAACACATAACGAAACCGGAACAGGTATATTAAATCCAGTAAGGGAGATTGGTTCGCTTGCACACAAGTATGGTGCAGTTTTTATTGTAGATACAATTTCTACCTATGCGATGAGACCGATTGATATTGAGAAGGACAACATTGACTTTTGTATGGCATCTGCACAAAAAGGACTTATGGCAATGACCGGACTTTCATTCGTGATTGGAAATATAGAACTGATCAGAAAGTCGGCAGCATATCCAAAGCGCTCGTATTATTGCAATCTGTTTATGCAGTATCATTTTTTTGAAACAACAGGGCAGATGCATTTTACGCCTCCTGTCCAGACGATTTATGCGGCTCGTCAGGCGCTTGATGAATATTTCAGGGAAGGCGAAGAAGCGAAATGGAATAGACATTTGGAGGTGTTTGAGGCGATTCATGCAGGGCTTGATAAACTTGGGTTCAAGGATATTATCAAAAGGGATATACAGGCAGGTCTTGGCGTTACAGTGAAATATCCGGATGATGAAAGCTGGAGTTTTGAAAAGATACATGATTATTGCTATGAGCGTGGATTTACGATATATCCCGGAAAGACATCAGCGCAGAATACGTTTCGTCTTTGTGCGCTCGGAGCTATCACAAAGGATGATATTGAGGACTTTTTCGTTGTTCTGTATGAGGCACTCAAAGTCAACAATATTAAGATACCGATTCATTATGATGCATAACAGCCTGTTTCATATCAAAAAACAGGGATAGTAATTTTAGGAGGAATTGATTTGAAAGACGAAACGAAATGTTTACATGCAGGCTATCAGCCTAAAAACGCAGAGCCGAGGGTTATGCCGATTGTGCAAAGCACCACATATGTTTATGACTCTACGGAAGAAGTTGCAGCAGTGTTTGATGATCCAATGAAGTCATTGATCTATTCCAGATTTGGAAATCCGACAGTAATGGCGGTTGAAGATAAGATTGCAGAGCTGGAAGGCGGCATTGGCGCAATGTGTACTACATCAGGTCAGGCGGCTGTGCTGTTGTCACTGCTCAATATTTGTAATGCGGGAGACAGTTTTATCAGCACAATGGAAATTTACGGAGGTTCTGTCAACCTGTTTTCACATACCCTCAGACGGATGGGGATTGAGTGTATTTATATTGATAAAAACGCAACAGATGAAGAAATAGATGCAGCGTTTCAATCAAATACAAAGGCGGTATTCGGAGAAACGATTGCGAACCCTGTTCTGACAGTTTTTGATATAGAACGATTTGCGGGTATTGCACATAAACATGGTGTTCCGCTGATTGTAGATAATACGTTTGCGACGCCTATCTTGTGCAAACCCTTTGAATTTGGGGCAGATATAATCGTTCATTCCACATCAAAGTATATGGACGGTCATGCCGTACAGGTTGGGGGAGTGATTGTAGATAGTGGGAATTTTGACTGGTCAAATGGCAAGTTCCCGGAGTTGACAGAGCCGGATGAATCTTATCATGGGATTTCCTATACAGAAACATATGGGAAGAAGGCATATATTGTAAAGGCAAGGATGCAGCTCATGCGTGATTTTGGCGTTTACCCTGCCGCACATTCCGCATTTTTACTGAATCTTGGTCTGGAAACATTGGCGGTCAGAATGAGGCAGTATATGGAAATCGGCATTATGATGATGCTTTGTTACAGATGAAAGATATTTTAACAGAGCAGGGATTTTATGTAATAGCGGCAGGAGCATTTATAGCGGAACATTCTGTTTTCCCGTCTGTGGCATCAGGACGCCCGGACGACAAAGATAAAGCAGCGATGAAAGAGTTTGCCGCAAAGTGCTGTCAGCTTTTGAGCATTTGTAGTTTGAAGAATTATAAAGAAATCAGTTTGCCGGGAACACAAGGGTATGATGGGTTTTCTTATGAGGGAGTGCCATTTAAGCCGGACGGTGATGATAATTGTGTTGCTTGTGGGGAATGTAGTAGAATTTGTCCCCAAAATGCAATTAGTGAGGGAGATTTCAGAAAGACAAATAATGAATTGTGTATTGCCTGTGGCGCCTGCATAAAAGTGTGTCCTGTTGGGGCAAGAAACTATCATTGTGATGTTTATGAGGAAGTTAGAAAAGATTTTGAAAAGATGTGTTCAGAATACAGAGTGCCGGAAATGTTTTATATTGAGGAGGCAGAATGATGAAGAAAATTCTTTTAGCGACTCCTACCATGCATACGGAGGAGCAGCAGTATATTCAGAAAGCATTTGAAACAAACTGGATTTCGCCGTTAGGACCGAATGTAGATGAATTTGAGAATAGAGTGGCTGCTTATGTGGGTGCATCTTCCTCAGCAGCACTTTCTTCTGGAACGGCGGCGCTGCATCTTTCGGTTATCTTGGCAGGGGTTAAGGAGAATGATATTGTATTTGTACCCTCCCTGACCTTTGCGGCAAGCGTTAATCCGGTAAGATACGAGAAGGCAACTCCTGTTTTTATCGACTCAGAACGTGATACTTGGAATATGGATGCAGCGGCATTAAGGAAAGCGTTTGAAAAATATCCCCACCCGAAGGCGGTCATGGCAGTGCATTTGTACGGCACATCAGCGAATATGGATGAAATATGCGCTCTTTGTAAGGAACATAATGTTCCCTTGATTGAGGATGCGGCTGAATCGTTAGGTACGACATATAAAGGGAAAATGACAGGTACTTTCGGGAATTATGGAATTTACTCATTTAACGGAAACAAGATTATCACAACTTCAGGTGGAGGTATTCTTGTTGCCCGGCAGGAAAAGGACGTAGAGAAAGCCCGGTTTTTATCCAGACAGGCTCGTGATCCTGCCAGACATTATCAGCATTCTACGATTGGTTATAATTATAGGATGTCAAATGTTGTTGCCGGGATCGGATGCGGCCAAATGCAGCATATCGAGGAGCATATACAGAAGAAACACGAAATTTATAAAGCGTATAAAGAAGCCTTTTCGGATATAGAAGAGATAGAAATGAATCCATTAAATAGGGAAGGTATTGATAATAACTGGCTTTCCTGTATGACGATTTCCTCTGACAGCGATGTGACACCTACGCAGGTTATGGATGCCTTAGAAGCTGAGAATATTGAAACAAGACCAATATGGAAGCCGATGCATTTGCAACCTGTATTTGAAGAATACGATTTTATTCAGGTAGAGGACGGCATGAGCGTAAGTGAAGATATATTTAACAGAGGACTTTGCCTGCCAAGCGATATTAAAAATACAAAAGAAGATATGGAACGTATTATAAAAATCGTGAGGAGACAGTTCCGATAGCAGTAAGGTTGCATTGATTTGGAATTTTCTCAGGATTCGGACTAGTTCTTCTTTCATCCGGGGTCACATGCTCTCGCATCGGGTATTGTCATGGCGGCGTCTGCCAGTGCTGTTCATGCTCTGGAGAATGCCATGCTTTGCAGCCGTCCTTCGGTAAGCCCTGCTGGTGTACTGTGAACCCCGGCCAGAGTGGATCACGGCTCCCCTGAGCGCCGGATAAAAAGTAGAAATGCTGTTATGAAACAGTTTCTGTCCATTCATTTATCCTCTCGTAATACAGAAATAGCTCCGCAGGTATTTGGGTGGTGTCCGGAGAGACTGGCGTTTGTATTACACAGCCTTTCAGCGGAAGGCCATGCGTTCCTGTTTCCTGGTCGGGCTTTAAGCGCATCATAAGAAAATGGGAACTTCCTTGATGTGTTTCTGGGCGGGATGTTAAATACTGCTTGGAATGAAATACCAAGTCATAACTTTTGCTGCATTCATATTCTATGCCGATATAGCACATCCCTTTCGGGCAGCACTGTTCCAAGGCGCCATAACTTTGCTTTTTTGCCTGTTCTAACTGTTCCGGGGTAAACCGTTCTGACAGTTTGGGATTACTGAGTTCTTCCTCTGTATTTTTCCACATATCGATTAGCATTACATTATTGATGTGGCATTGCACATTATCCCCATAATTATCCGTGAAATAAAATGAGCGGCTTTTTCCTGCATTCAGAGTGACTGTCTTTTCAAGTATGTGCTGAGTGGAGTCTGGGCTGTGGGTTATGGCTATAGGCATATCCGGCGAATAGTCGGGCAGTTTTTCCATATTGGTTATATTCAGCGTCACCATCTGTAGGTCAGCCCAATCAGTATCTTTAAGCCATTCGGGAACCGTCCATCCGGCGCTCATCATGTCGAGAAAGAGTTGGATTGTTCCATAATCCTCTAAGGAGTATTCTAAGGAACCGCTCATGCCGCCCTGTACCTGTAGTTTTTCATCACCAAGATAAAATTCACTGCAATGTAAATAACAGCAGCTTCGTCCTTCATATTCTTTCAATCTCCGTCTGTGGTTGAGGATGCCTTTTCTGTTTATGGGTTCCCGCTTATCGTATGGCTCGATGATATAGAGTTTCACTCCATCGGATAAGGTCATACCAAGAATGTGGTATTTCCGGCCATCCCGTTCTATGGTTTTTCCGATTACGAGAATATCCTGCAATTTCTTATGGCAATCTGATAAGATTGAAAAATTCATGGCAGCACCTCCGCAATTCAATGGGACAATTATACCATGTATGCAAAATAATTCCAAGGGTGTGCATGTCCAGTGTGTCCCGAATTGCTTATAGTCATTTCGTGCAATGGGATTTGATAGGATGCCCCATAATCCGATATAATTTATAATGGAGAAAAACACAGAATTGAGGGAAATGCGGCATCGTGTTCCTCGATATCAACGTGGATGGTATGGACGGGCTGGAAGCAGCGGGGAAGATAAAGGCGGATGACATCATCTATATTGAGACGAGCAAGCACAAGAACGTGTTCTACACGGCGGGGGAGACATATAGCATCATTCTGTATCATGGCGGTAGAGGCATGGGGAGTATATATTTCTTTGATACCTTTTTAAAGAAAAAGAACATAAGACGGCTGCAGAGGTGCAGATATGTTTATTTCCAAAAATGATGCGCCTGCTTTTCTGCTCCTGCCCTCAAAAATGACATGGATCTGTGTGGTTTTTGTATTGCGGAAAATCACGGACAGGGCAGATTATGATTGAACGGAATAGAGTAATAGGACGGAAAGATTTTTCTGATAATTGCAGTATAGAACTGTTTAAAAAAAATTTTAAATAGTTCTTGACTGCCTCATACATATTTCGTATAATCTATTTAAAGATTTGTTGAAATAGGAGGCGATATATTGGCGGTAAATGAGATACTTGCAGCGCTGGCAGATGAAAATCGAAGAAAAATTTTGCATAAATTAAAGGAGGGAAAAATAAGTTCCGGTGATTTAGCAAATGCTTTGAACATGACGCCACAAGCCCTATCATATCACTTATCAAAGTTAAAAAAGGCAGATTTAATTTATGAGACAAAATTTAAGAACTTTATTTATTATGAATTAAATTTATCTGTACTTGATGAAACTATCATGTGGATTAACGAGTTACGAGGAGGTCAGAAATGAAAATAAAGAAAACAGTATGTTATATTTTGATGTATCTTCCTTTAGTGATTGTTTTGATTGCATTGCCATATCTTCCCGAAAAAATTCCTGCTCATTACGGATTTGACAATCAGGTTGACCGTTGGGGAAACAAATATGAGGCTTTGCTGTTTCCAATAATAAGTCTTTTAATGGGGTATTTTCTGCTTGGAATGGCAAAATTGGCGGCGAAGCAGGAAGAACATGGAGAAAACAATAAAAATGTTACAATTATTATGGGTATTTTAGTGTTGATATTGCTTAATGCTTTGAATGTCTATTCTCTTTACACAAGCTTTAACAAAGTAGAAAATTTATCATTTGTTTCATTGGATATTGGTCAGCTTGTTTTTGGCATTATTGGGATGTTAATGATTGTTATAGGAAATCTCATGCCTAAGCTGCGGATGAACTCTATGATAGGATTGAGGACACATTGGAGCATGAAAGATGAAGCAACATGGAAAAAAAGCCAACATATAGGAGGAATTTCCTTTATCATTGGGGGAATCATAATAATAGGCATTTGTATCGTTATGAAAGGTACTCCTTGCTTATTATCTGTTTTAGGAGTATGGGCAATGCTGATAGTTATAGATGTTTTCTTAACATATCGGGTTGCTGAAAAGAACTGATTAAATTGTAGATTTTAACTTTTTAATATTATCAAGTATATGAAAGATTCATATGAATTTCATTGTAAATACGGGACTTTTTTGTATAATTGAAGTGTGGCAGTACCGGGAATTTGGATTATGATCTGTGTTGGGTTTTACCGGAATGGGAAACGCGATTAATTCCAGTTTGCCACCGGCCTGTATTTGAAAACAGGGTTTTCTCATCGGAGCCGAATATACAGTTATGAAAAGAACAGCAGGAAAGCCTATCACGGTTCTCCTGCTGGCTTTTTTGTACAGCATGGCGGTTGGATGTCCAATCCGTCCAAAAAGTCTGCGCCCCAATCGCACATGGCATCCAGCACGGGAATGACGCTGCGTCCAAATCGGGTGAGGGAGTACAGTGTCCTGGGCGGCTTGGCCGGGATGACCTCCCGGTGCAGCATCCCACATTCTTCGAGATCGTGCAGCTGGTGTGACAGCATTTTTGGTGTTGCCTTAGGGATCATGCGCTGCAGTTCCATGTAGTGGAGCGGTTTCTCTATCAGGTACCAGAGGATGAGAGGCTTGTATTTCCCGCCGATCAGGAACAGTGTGGCCTCCACCGGGCAGTTGAACTGGTCTTTTGAATATTCCATTGTATGTGTCCCCTCCTTTTTATAGCTACCCTTTTGGGAAGTATCTACCCTAAAAGTGCATTCTTGCAGAATTTCTGTGTCCTGTTAAAATTTAGGGCAACGATTAATCAATACGTTCAGTATACAATAGAAAGAGAGGATTTGCTACTATGGATTTTATCGAAATTGCGAAGAAACGTTATTCCGTCCGGAGCTATAAGGACAAAAAGGTTGAGGAAGAAAAGCTGCAAAAGATTCTGGAGGCCGCCCATGTTGCGCCGACAGCGGCCAACCTGCAGCCCGTCCGCCTGATTGCCGTCCAGAGCAGCGAGGGGCTTGCGAAGATTGGGAAAGGGGCGAACCTTTACGGAGCGCCGCTGGCGGTCATTGTCTGCGCTGATCACGGAAAAGCATGGATGCGTCCGTTTGATAAAAAGCAGACTACCGACATAGACGCATCCATACTTACAGACCATATGATGCTACAGGCAACGGAATTAGGCCTTGGCTCCGTGTGGATATGTTATTTCAAGCCGGATGTGATACGAAGGGAGTTCGGGCTGCCGGATAATTTGGAGCCGGTCAATATTCTTGCAGTCGGGTATTCAGATGAGGAAGCGGCTGATCCGGAGCGCCATTCGCAGACACGCATCCCGGCGGAAGAACTGGTTTCCTATGAAGCGATATAGACAGGTTTATGCTGTGACAAATTAAATGATAAGAAATAAAGCTCATAAATCTGAAAAATGAAGATATTTTACAAGACGCAGGAAAAAATAAGAGGTAAAATGGCTTGTGAAAAAATTCAGAAATTGAATTCGGAGGTAATCCACATGAAGAAAGAAATAAGGACAGTGGTATATGATGATGAATTAAGGATGGAAGCATACCGTTTTGAGGGAATTGTGCAGCCATTTCCGAGCCATTTCCATGAGCATTATGTGATTGGGTTTGTGGAGAATGGGGAGCGGGTGCTTTCCTGCAGGGACAGGGAATATGCCATAGAGGAAGGAAGCATTGTGCTTTTTAATCCAGGTGACAGCCATGCCTGTGTACAGAGTGGCGAGGGGACATTTGATTACCGTGGCTTCAACATTTCAAAGGAGATCATGCTTGATCTGGCGGAAGAAGTCACAGGGAAGCAGGAGCTTCCGGGATTTTCAAAAAGTGTTGTCTGCGATGAGGAGATAGCCTGTCATCTGCGTTCACTGCATGAGATGGCAATAAAAGGGACGGGGGAATTTAAGAAGGAGGAAAGTCTGCTGTTCCTGCTTTCGTACCTCATTCAGAATTATGGGAAGCCTTTTGAAAGCTGCATCCCGGAATGCAGACAGGAGATTGAAAAAGCCTGTGAATATATGACAGTACATTTTACAGAGCGCATTTATTTAGACCAGATCTGCCGCCATGCGGGGCTTAGCAAGTCAACGCTGTTGCGGGCTTTTACAAAAGAAAAGGGTGTCACGCCGTACCGTTACCTTGAGACAATCCGCATCAATGCGGCAAAAAAGCTGTTATCGGAGGGCGTGCAGCCCGTGGAAGCAGCAATCAGGACAGGATTTTCAGACCAGAGCCATTTTACAAATTATTTCAATCAATTCATAGGGCTTGCACCGGGTACTTATCGTGAAATATTCTCGGAAAAAGGGAAAGGTGGACAGATTGAAAAATCAAAGATTTTTCAATCGCAAATTTGTGCTTACAGCCCAAATTTGCAGACTGAGGAAAGGGGAATGGTATCGAATGGGGCATAGGAAATCAGCCGGGCATCTGGCGGCGCTGTTCACGATCATCATATGGGGGACGACATTCATATTCACCAAAGTCCTGCTTACGGATTTTAAACCGGTGGAAATACTGTTCTTTCGTTTTGTCATAGGTTTTGCGGCGTTGTTTCTGGTCTGCCCACATCGGCTCAAAGCCGTGGATCGCGGACAGGAGGCGATATTCGTACTGGCGGGGCTGTGCGGGATATGTTTATATTACCTGCTGGAGAATATTGCACTTACATATACGATGGCGTCCAATGTGGGAGTCATCATCTCGGTTGCGCCGTTTTTCACGGCGGTACTGTCACGCGTGTTTTTGAAGGCGGAAGGGAAGCTGCGGGCAAATTTTTTCATAGGCTTTGTGGTGGCGATGGCAGGTGTTGCACTGATCAGCATTAACGGCTCTAAACTGGAGCTGAACCCTGTGGGTGACCTGCTGGCAGTTCTTGCGGCTTTTGTATGGGCGTGTTATTCCATACTGACAAGGGAGATCAGCAGCTTCGGCTATCCGGTCATCCTCACCACGCGGAGGACATTCTTTTATGGAATTTTGTTCATGGTTCCGGCATTGTTCTTTTTCGATTTTGAAATGGGGCTGGAACGGTTTGCGGATGTGACGCATCTGTGGGGTATCCTGTATCTTGGGCTGGGGGCATCCGCACTCTGTTTTGTCACATGGAATCTTGCGGTGAAGGCGCTTGGGGCGGTTAAGACCAGTGTTTATATTTACATGGTTCCCGTCATAACGGTGGTGACTTCCGTGTTAATACTGAAGGAGCCGGTAACGTGGGTTTCCGTTATGGGGACATTTCTGGCGGTTGCGGGGCTTTTCCTTTCTGAATATAGCGGGAAGGGAAGCGGAAACAATGAGGGTAAGCGCCCATCCGGGGCAGAAAAAGGTAGTCCTTTCTCTCATTAAGCCGTTGCACGGACGAAAACCAACAACTAATCCATTTAGCCAGTTTGCAACACTATCCCGAACATATTTTGATTTGTCTGATTTTAAAGGTTCTAAAATTGATAAGGCCAGCTCAGGAGTTGCTTTTAAGGCTTCAATATGTTTGAACCAAACACCCCGGGGCGTGTAATCTCGCTTGCAAAACGCCGAATATATTCATTCTCATCCAATGCCCATTTTGATAATATACCAATACTTTCCTGCAAATTAGAAATGACAGAGGGCCGGACGGCTGCCCATGCTTCTTCCCTAACGTTAAAATGGCTATCCTTTGCAAAAACTTCTATTTCTTTAAACATTTGTACTGCCCGTATTTTTCCTTAGCACAGCCCTGTTTCCGCCAGACGGTATCAGTGTTTTTTTAAGAGCTGCAATCTCTTTGTGGTCATGGGAGGGATAGGCTTTACATGGGTATTGCATAGATTGGAAAAAGAATTAGATTTATAACAGCCTTGGAATAACAAGATCATTTACAACAGAAAATATCCGTTCCACGTCATTTTCATTCTTACGGCAACCATAAAAGTCCGATATAATTATAAGAAAATGCAAGGGAGTGAAAAAATGCGGATAGCAGTGTGTGACGATGAAAAAGAAATCAGGGATATGTTTGTAAAAAAGATAGAGACACTCCATCCGAAGGCAGAACTGTTACTGTACCAGTCGGGGGAAGAACTGCTGCTGTCAGATAAAGAGCCGGATATCCTGTTGCTTGATATTCAGATGCCGGGGAAGAACGGCATGGAAGCGGCAGAGGAATTGCGTAGAAAAAACAAAAAGGCGATCATTATCTTCGTGACCGCTCTGGATGATTTTGTGTTTCAGGCATTCGATGTAGGGGCATTCCATTATTTGGTAAAGCCTTTTGACGACAGGAAGTTTGCAGAGGTATTGCAGAAGGCCGTAGAACAGTTTGAGGACAGAAATAGACCGGAGGGTGCAGATAAAAAAGGGGAAATGCCGAGTCTGATGGTAACTACAGGGGGAAAACATGTCGCCGTCAATCTGGAGGATATCGTATATGCGGAGGTGTTTGACCGGAAAGTGATTCTGCATACGATGGATGCAGATATAGAATATTATGGGAAAATGAAAGAACTGGAAGAAAAAGCAGGGGATGAATTTTACCGCACCCATAGATCGTTTCTTGTGAATTTTGATTTTATCAGAAAATATGACGCAACAACCGTCTATCTGGAAAAGGGGCAAGCGCACATGGCAAGGCAGAATTACCGGGAGTTTGTAAAACAGTATTTGAGATATAACCAGAGGAAAGGGAGAAGATAGATGGAATACATGGATATATTGCCGGTAATATCTGCGGTCTATGCCATAGTGGCAATATATGGAACAGGATATATCCTATATCGTTTTGCAAAGCCATTCATGAAAAATAAGAAGGGAGCGGTCTGCATTGGGATCGCTTATTTTGCCACAATGCTGATCCTGTATTTCGTGCCAATGGAGATAAACACATTTGCAGCATACAGTTTGGGAATATTGTCAGCGTTTATTGCCATGTGCAGGATAGACCGCAGAAATTATAAACAGAAGACGTTTATAGCGGCAACATTCTTTTCCCTGCACTGGCTTTCGGAATATATGGCGAGGATAATAGCAGACGCGTTGTATAGCATAAAGGTTGTATCCGATGCTTTTATAATACAAGAAAGGCATATGGCGGCAAAGATTTTGATATTTGGCGGAGTGGAATTGCTGGATACGGTAACCGGCTTCGCCTTATTGGGAATCAGTGTAAGATATATTGTAAAAACCTATGTTTATAAAAGGGAGGACATGAGCACAAAGGAAATGTTCATGTTGATCGTACCTTCCATCACAGGAATGACAGGATACGGAATTCTGATACAGTATCAAACGAGTTCGGGGATGAGTTGGATGGAGCCCATTTACGGTTTATACAATGGACTGGCATTTCTGCATTTTGGCATATCTATTATTACGATAGTGGTAATGACCGTATTATTCCAGAATATCAAGGCAAGACAGGAAGAAAAGCTACAGAACGAACTGCTTGCCACACAGGCTGCTAATATAGAAAGACATATCGGGCAGGTGGAGAGCCTGTATCGGAACATACGCAGCATCAGGCATGACATGGCAAACCATATCCTTACGTTGGAAAGGCTTTATGCTGGAAACAATGTGGAGGAGGCAATGGATTATGGCGAGGAACTAAAATCCGCTCTGTCCCGGATAACAGGGGAGATAAAAAGCGGGAATCCCGTAACAGATGTGATCCTGCAGGAACTAAAAAATGAAGCGGAGAAAAGGAAGATACGCTTCCAGTCAGATTTTTATTATCCCACTGGCACGAACATCAACGCTTTTGATGTCAGCGTGATACTGAATAATGCCTTGCAGAACGCAATGGAAAATGCAGGAAAGGGCGAAGTGCCATATATATCCATCCTTTCTTATCACAGGAATAATGCCTATATGATCGAGATGAGCAACAGCTTCACCGGAAATCTGCAATGGGATGAAGAACGGGAGCTGCCTGTTACATCAAAAGAAAAAACGGAAGGTCATGGATATGGATTATCCAATATCCGCATGGTGGCGAGGAAATATTCCGGGGATATAGCCATTGACCTGAAAAATAATGAATTCCGCCTTAGCATTATGCTAATGATGGAGTGAAAAAAGCCTCTTATGTTAGAAAAATGGGTCTGGCATGGGAGGTATTATTATGGATTTACAGCAGAAAAAGGCCGGTTCACTGCGTATCCATTTAGTTTGTGGAATTTAACTCCGAAACAATAATTGAGAATAGGTGAAAATGAAGAAAATGCGTGAGGAAGCCGCTGGTGAAAAAACGATAGAAAAATGATATCAGGAGGAAAAGAAAAATGACAATCAATGGTATTAACGGAGAAAACACACAAATGGGGCAGATGGGGATGAACCGTGCAACAGATTCTTACAGCAGAAACATCCAGAACCAAATCACCAATGCACAGAAGCAGCTACAGGAGCTTTCTTCCAACGAGGATATGACATTGGAAGAAAAGATGAAGAAGCGGCAGGAAATACAGCAGCAGATCAGTGACTTGAATATGCAGTTAAGACAGCACCGGATGGAGCAGCGTAGAGCTGCCATGGGCGGCCAGGGGAAACAGCAGACCAAAGGTTCTTCTATGGGCGATCTGCTTGGCGGCACAGGGAACGCGGGAAATACAAAAGCGGGAAGCAAAAGCGCCGGACTTTCACAGGCAAGCATGACAGCAATGATTTCTGCGGACAGTGCTATAAAACAGGCGAAGGTACAGGGCAGCGTGGCAACAAAGATGGAAGGAAGATCCGGGGTTCTGCAATCTGAGATCAAGATGGATCAGGCTATAGGCGGCAATACGCAGAAAAAGGAAGAAGAACTTGCCGAGGTGGAACAGAAAGCACAGGCAGCGGCATCATCACAGTTTTCCACATTGGCGGATGCAAACAGGACAATGGAGGAAGCGGCAAAGGAGGACAGCAGGAAAGAAAAGGAGGATAAGGACGCAAAGAGTGTAAACGGAAAAGACGCAGCCGAGACAACGTCACAGCAGCCGGCGACTTATGTGTCGGTGGATGTTCGTTTATAGGAGGGACAGCCCGTTGTGTATCAGCGGATTGGTCTGCTGATTTGCATAAAGAAAAATTAGTTTATCACGGAAACCGGAGGATGGAATCCCCGGTTTCTTTTTCGTGTATGGACAAAAGCCCCCTTCCTTTGAAGTAATATGCTTCCATACACTGGTCCGCCATTTCTCGGACGAATGGCAAAAAACTTTAGGCTTATTTTGGAATTTCCGTACTGCATGGATGTCTTTCGCTCCATTTTACATGTTTTTTGTTCCTGAAGTCCAAAAATAACGGAAAAGTTGCCGATAAATTAAATGACGGCAAAAGAATCCCGATTTTCATATAAGTAATTTTGCTAAGGGGGAAGAAGTGCTGGCCAAAGGAAAGGATTTTGACATTATCTTTCTTGACATACAGATGGAGGGCATGGGAGGGACGGTGGCCTATTATCAGCAGACCTGGTTGATTGGCAAGGATGGCAGTATACAGAGTACGGTATATTCCGTGACTGAGACCGGGATGACCAATGCGGAGAGAATGAGGAAGAACATGGATGAACGTTTGGAAAAGCAGAAGGAAAAGAAAGAAGAGGAAGAAACAGAGGAACGGAGGAAGGATGTCAGATAGTCGTTTATTCAAAATTTTATATTATCTTTTAGACAGGAAACGCGCTACGGCTCCCGAATTGGCAGCTGAATTTGAAGTTTCCACAAGAACAATTTACCGCGATATGGAAGCATTAAGCAGTGCGGGCATTCCGGTCTATGCGGAACAGGGAAGAAACGGCGGTATATATTTATTGCAGGACTTTATTTTGGACAGGGCGATATTATCCGAAAACGAAAAGCAGGAAGTATTGACGGCAATACAAAGTATAGCTGCCACAGGTTATACCGACGGAAAAGAAATGCTGACAAAGTTATCAGCCCTTTTCAATGTAAATACAAGAAATTGGCTTGAAGTAGACTTTTCACGTTGGGGAAAATGTGCTTGTGACCGCTTAAAATTTGAGATATTGAAAACGGCAGTCATTCAGTGCAAAGAAATAAAGATAGTCTATGAAAACACGAAGGGCGAAAGAAGTGAACGAATCGTTCAACCATTAAAAATATCCTATAAATCAAAGGAGTGGTATTTGAAAGCGTTTTGCATGGAAAAGCAGGATTTTCGCATATTTAAACTAAATCGCATATTGGAGTGGGAATTATTGGAAAATACATTTGTACCAAGGCCATACCCGGAAACAGAAAACAATTTGCAACAGACATATACACAGATTGTCCTTTTGTTTTCAAAAGAAATTGCATATCGTGTCTATGATGAATTTGACCGGATAGAAATGGAATATAAAGAAAACGGCGATTTAATTGTTTGTGCCAAAATGCCTGTTGATTCATGGCTCATTGGCTATCTGCTTTCATTTGGGGCGCAAGTCGAAATCATTGAACCAAAGTATTTAAAAGACGTTTTAGCGGAACAGGCACAAGCAATTTATAAAAAAAATAAATCCTGACAAAAGGTGTCAACATATACGTGCTATACTAAATACGATAGCTTAACGGTTATAAGGAAGCGATATATCATAAAGTAGCGATGAAGCAGGAATTTATGGAGGCAGCCCTATGGAATATGTTAGCGTAACAAACGGGAATATAGAAAAAGAGCATATATGTTGTGCGATTGCAAACAATAATGACATTCAAGTGACGTCAAAAAAAACGTGGTTGAAAGAACGTTTTGATGATGGATTAGTTTTCATAAAAAGCGAACAGCGGGGAAAGTGTTTTATTGAATATATACCCGCTGAAAATGCGTGGAATCCCATTGCCGCAGACGGCTATATGTATATTGACTGTTTATGGGTGGCTGGTTCCTTCAAAGGACATGGTTATGGGGCAGAACTGCTGAATATCTGCATTGAGGATAGTAAAAGCAAAGGAAAAAAAGGACTATGCATATTATCGGCGGCGAAGAAAAAACCATTTTTGGCTGACCCCAAATTCCTGAAATACAAAGGGTTTGCCGTTAGCGATGAGGCGGCTAACGGTATTCAGTTATGGTATTTGCCTTTTACGGAAAATGCTTTATTGCCGAAATTCAAAGAATGTGCGAAACACCCTCATATCGATGAGATGGGGTATGTTTTGTATTACACCGACCAGTGTCCGTTTAATGCCAAGTATGTTCCTGTAATTGAAAATATTGCAAAAGAGAAATCGATAAAATTTAAGTCGGTTCATTTGCAGAACAAAGAGGACGCACAAAATGCCCCGACACCAATTACAACTTATGCGTTATTTTTCGATGGCAGCTATATTACAAATGAACAGATGAATGATAAGAAGTTTTTGAAGTTAGTGGAAACCATTCACCAATGATCGGAGCAGAGTCCCGCTCGCCATCCCTATTTTATTCCCCAAAGAAATAAATGCATATGGGAAGCCGTCATTACGAAGCCCTGTTTTCTACTTATAACAAGATCGTTCAGGAGATCCGGGAAAGGAAGGGAAGCAGAGAAAATGTATGATGTGATTTTGAGGTAAAAATTTCCTTCTTCTGCCCGTTTGCAACCATAGATATAAAATCTTGTCGAATGCTGATAGGCCGGCTAAAAAATAAAAAGAATTATGTTCTTTATAATATGAGGGGAAAAGTTTTGAAATATTTCTTATTTTCTTGTTGACCGTACTGTTACTGTACGGTCTATGATGCTTTTCAGGGGGAACAAAGACGAAAAGCGAGGAGAAAATAATGGAAAATCAAAATGCATATGTAAAACCGGTAACGTTGAAAAATATTTTAAAGTTTGCCGTTCCAACAATAGCCATGACGGTATTTATGTCCTTTTACACGATGGTGGACGGCCTGTTCGTATCGAATTTGATCGGTACGGACGCGCTTTCGGCGATCAACCTGACAGCTCCCGTCATCCAGCTCGTTACCGCCGTATCCACGATGCTTGCCACCGGAGGCAGCGCAGTCATCATGAAAAAAATGGGAGAACAGAAGAGCGGGGAGGCAAAGGAAGATTTTACGTTTCTGATTTTAATCAATGTATTTGTGGGAATGGTTATGTGTATGGCCGGATATCTGGCTATGGACCGCATTTTTGCCGGAATGGGTTTGTCGGCAGAGGTGGAAAAATATTGCGTGGAATATTTAAGCCGTTACTTGGTGTTTACAATACCCATTCTTTTGATGAATAATTTTACGCTTTATATGATCGCCAGCGGGAAAGCGACTCTGTCCCTGATCTGTTCCGTAACGGGCGGTTTGCTGAATATGGCGCTCGACTATCTGTTTATTGCGGTATTCCATATGGGAATCAGCGGAGCGGCGATTGCAACAGGAATGGGGTATTCTGTGACTGCGGTTGTTGGCTTATTTGTTTTTTGCAGGAAAAAAAGTTTGCTGCATTTTCAAAAACCGGTGTTCCGATGGAAAGTCCTCGTCAATGCAGCTGCAAACGGATGTTCCGAAATGGCGACCGCGTTCGTGACAGGAATTATTACGATGATGTTTAACTGGACAATGCTCCGCTATGTCGGGGAGAACGGTGTTGCGGCCGTTACAATTATTATGTATGTGCTGATGTTTGCCAGTTCTTTGTATACAGGATATTCCTATGGAGTGGCTCCCATGGTCAGTTATTATTATGGGGAGGGGAATCATGGGAAATTGAAAAAGCTGGTCGGAACCAGTTTCCGGGTGATTGCGTTTATTTCCATAATGACGGTTGCAGCCTCCTTTGCTCTGACAAGACCGCTGGTATCGGTTTTTGCCCGGCCGGACAATCCGGTATATGATCTGGCTGTGACAGGAAACCGGATATGCACCATAGCGCTGTGCTTTATCGGGTATAACATTTTTGCCAGCGGAATGTTTACCGCATTATCCAACGGGGTAGTTTCGGCCGTCCTTGCGTTTTCCCGTTCTTTTGTGTTTATGCTGGCAGCTATGATCGTGCTTCCGTTGCTTTTCGGCGTGAATGGCATATGGCTGGCTACGCCGGCAGCGGAACTGATGGCTCTTGCATTGTCCGCTTTCATGCTCCGGAAATACAGGAAGAGGTATGAATATTAAAAAGGGTATTGTCAACAGGCATAAGGCAGTGTATAATTGCAGAAGAAATGGTAAGTAATACGAATATTTTATGAGAGAAGAGATTGCTATTGGAGGATACCAGAACCCGAATTATTTTTGCAACGATGAAAGCCGTGCGTCAGTATGGTTTAGAAGGAGTACGGATTCAAAATGTCAGCGATTTGGCAGGGGTTACTCCAGGAGCTTTATACCGCTACTTCGATAGCAAAGACCAGTTGATCGTGGAATGCTTTACCTATGTGGATAAGCAGGCGGCGGCTATTTTTGAACATTTGAAATTGAATCCGCTGACTATGGTTACCGATCCCATGGGAGCGGTGAAAAGCCTGTGGCTGCCATATTTTCGTTTTTGGGTGGCTCATCCCGATGAAACGATCTTTTACCATCGGTTTCGGGACGGCGCGATTTTTCCAAAATACGATAAGAGCCGGGATGTGAGTTATTTCAACAATTTTATTGGAATGGTTCGCATTTTTCAGACGGTATTTCCAAGTCTGAAGCGGATCAATCAGGATCTGCTATGGCTCCATGTACTCACTTCCACCGTAATGTATGCGAAATACGTGGTGGAGGGGACGCTTCCCAACGATCAGGAGACAGAAGATACGATATTTCAACTGCTGACTACTGGCTTAAGCGGTTATCTAAAACCGGAAAAGCCTAAGAAAAGAAAAAGGGAATAGAAAACATGCCGCTGGAAAGCGGTTTGTTTTTAGAATATTAGTAAATGAACGTTTACTCACAGCCAGAAACTTTTGGCAAACCGGATGACTTTGGAACCACCGGCGAACCGGAATTACCGGATAGGCCAGGGAAGCCCGGTGAGCCGGAGATTCCAAATACGCCAGAGACTTCCGATAAACGGAAACTACCGGATAAGCCATAGGAGGCCTGGCGGATCAGAAACCCCAGAGAGTCCAGGAGTTCCGGGTGATTCCGGGACTTCTGGCAAATGCCGGATGGCAGGGCCGGCGATAAGCATATGGCCCGGCATATCCATAGGGTTGAAAAGAGAGGTAGAAGAACAACAGTTACAAGGTAAGTATATAGGAGCAGATATATAATGGAAGAAATAAATAGAATTCAAAAATGTTTTTGCGGTTTCGTAGAAGGAGGATTGAAGGCACATGATATAGATCGGGTTCTCGATCTTTTGACGGAGGACGTAATAGGGATTGGGATGGGTTCACAGGGTATTATCGGATGCAGGGAGGATATGCGCCTTTTCCTGTTGCGTGCGCAGAGGAATATGAGCGGTATGAAGACAAAAATCCGGTATGAAAATATGCAGACCCGGTATTATGGGGATGATTATGCCAATATTTGCGCAACTGTCGTTTTCACAACAATGACTGGGGAACAGTCCCGAAAGAGCCGTATCGGACAGTGCGCCAGCATGAGGAAGATAGAAGAAGAATGGAAAATCAATATGCTGCAGGCAGCGCCTCTTTCCCTGAATGTGCAGGAAATAGAGGCTTATCCATTTTCTTTTGCAGAGGATGAAATCGAAAAATACCGCAGACAGGAAAAGTTTTCTGATTTTATGCGGAAAGATTTGATTGCTACTTATAAGATTGATCTGGAGACAGGAAAGTTTGAAGATTATGTTCCGACTGAACGGCGTTCCATATCGGTCAAAAGCGGCGACGATTATGAAAGTGAAATATTCGGAGTCATAAATAGGATAGTGGATGAGGAAACACGAATAAATTTTATAAAAACTTTTTCTGTTGCAAATTTGATCAAATCTTATCGTTCGGGGCAGACAGAGATAAATTTGGATTATGAATCCGTCAGGCCGGATGGGGAATCGCTTTGGCTTCGGAATAGCGTGCATTTGTTTCAGGATATGGGAGGGCATGTGAAAAGCTATTTGCATTTATTTGATATCGACCGGCAAAAGCGGCGGGAGATAAGGCTAATACAAAAGGCAGAGTTAGATTTGGCAACTTGTATTTATAATAAAGAAACAACCCGTAAAAAAATCGAATCGGCGGTTCAATTATATTCGATCCCAAGTACCGGCGCTTTTTTCATGATAGATCTGGATTTTTTTAAACAAATTAACGATACCTATGGACATGCAAAAGGAGATTATGTGATTCAGCAGATCGCAAATATATTGAAAGAATATTTTCGAAGCGAAGACATTATCGGAAGGCTTGGCGGGGATGAATTTTGTGTATTTTATACGGGAAAAAATAATTATGAAGTGATCGCGCGAAAAGCAGAGCAAATCTGTGAAGCCGCCCGAAATATATACTCGGCCAAGGGGAGAGCCCTGAAAACGTCCATAAGCGTCGGTATTGCAAGAAGGGTCGGCAACGAGAACTTTGATGAACTGTACCGGAAAGCGGATCAGGCGCTGTTTGTAAGAAAGGCGAAGAAGGGCAGAGACGGATTTACGATCTACGCCCATGATTCCAATAGTTAGAAAATATTAAGAAATCAGGAAGATATTCTTTTATATGCATATTGCAACAGGCATGGAATGTTTTACACCATGATCTTGACATCCGTAAAAGTCTATGTAAGGACAGGAATCTCTATCTGTAAGATATAATCTTCTATTTGGTCGATCACTGCTTCATTAAGCCCTTTTTCATAGGAAAAGCCGGACAGGGCCAGCCCCTGTCGGCGGGCATAATCAAGAATGGCCAGGTATTGTTGCGGGAGGCCGTCCCAGCCGCCTTTATAAAAGGCTCTCAGATATCTTCCTGCAGGCTGTATATGAAGCCCGTCTTTATGGGTGAGGGAAGGGATCTCGATGAACAGTTTGGAGTAATCGTCGAAACTGCCGTTTTGCAGACTGGTAACGGAAATCATGGAGCCATAAGAGGCGTCGTGCAGACGGCCAAGCTGGTATTTGGCAGTTTCAGCAGTGATCAGTTCTACTTCTTTTTCAAAAGAAGTGGAGCGACCAATGTCTACTGTTACCAGATAACGTTCTTCCTTTTCGATAACGCTAATTTCCGACAGATCCATGGCCAGCAATGTGACCATATCCTGATGGTGGTTGCACAATGTCTTTTTAACGGCTTGCAAGTGGATCATGCGACGGTCCAGGTCGGCTATTTTTTCTTCCAAAAGGCATTTCATATTTTCAGCGGAACGGTTTTTCATAAATATTTGTATTTCATTGATTGATACATCCAGTTCTCTCAACAGCAGAATTGTTTCAAGAATGGGGCTTTGATGGTAATTATAGCAGCGGTATCCGTTTTGCGGATCAATGGTGGCGGGCTTAAAAAGTCCGATTTCGTCATACCACATCAAGGTTTTTTTATTAATGCCATGCAGCGCCGCGAATTGACCGATAGTAAGCAATTTACTTTTTTCGTTCATTTTCCGCCCTCCTCAAATTATCGTACTGTTATTATATAGTTTATAATATATATGGAATCATGGCAAGCAACTTTCAACTATGGTACGGATTGCAGTTTATAGGGATCGCTTTGTTATTGCATTTCCATTTTCTTTATGATAATTTTAATAAAATTAGTAAATGATGGAATGGATGATAAAATGGCTGCTTTTGCAGACACGGACATATTAGGATCTACGATACGGGAGGAAAAGACGGATATGAGGAAGAAAAGTATTTTTAGACAGATGCTGATTCCGATGATCGCAGTGATAGGTCTGCTCGCAGCAATTATCATAACGATATTTATAGCTGCTTATGAAAAAGACATCTATGCGAGGAATACCTATTTGGAGCAGATTTATATTCAGGGGACAGACGGCATACAGACCGGGCGTTCTCAGGGAGAACTGGCGGATCGTTCTACGAGATGGTGGTTTATACAAATGATGTCGGAAAAAAAGCCGTTTATATCCCAATCCTACTATTCTGTCGCGACGGGAATGCCTTGCGCCTCTGTTTATTTCCCTATGTATCGGGAAGAAGAACTGGTAGGAATCTATGCGGCGGATATGAAGCTGGATTTTTTACAGAACCTGATCGGCGAATACTCCCATGAAGAAGACGGCAGAATATCTTTTGTGATGGATGGGGAAGGAGTCGTGGTGGCGCACCCTCATGCGGTACAGATCGAGGAGCAATATAATTACCGGGATATGACGAGGACTGTTTCCGTAAAAGATGCGGAAGGGAATACGAAAAAGGATAAAGACGGAAACATTATTACGGAACAGATTCCGTTGAAAGCTTCGGAAGAATTTGGACAAAAGATGTAGGCAGGGTTGTGGAAAAGATGGCGGATATGGAGAATAATTTCAAAGAATTGAAGGACAGGAGCGGAATTTTACTCGGCGAGGCAGAACATGCGGTCAGTTCCGGTACGGAAGGAGAGAAAAGCATTCGGGAGCTAAAGGAGCAGAACCGGCATGTGGAACACAACGTGGAGCTTTCATACAAAAGGATAAAAACACTGGAAACTTATTCTGAAAAAATCGCGGATATTGTAGGAGTCATCAGCGATATTTCTTCGGAAACGGAGCTTTTATCCCTGAATGCCAGTATTGAGGCGGCCAGAGCAGGAGATGCGGGAAGAGGCTTTGCTGTTGTGGCGGAATCGATCGGCAAACTTGCTGCGGATTCCACATCTGTCACAAGGAATATTGGGAAAATTATTGTGGAATTGTGTAAGGAGATTGAAACGACGGTTTTTGATATTGAAAAAGTGAAAAATTCTATGGTGGTTCAGATGAAGGCCGCACAGAAGGTAGAGGAAATATTCGAAAGTTATAAAGAATTGGCGGGCCAAACGGGCAGTTCAGCAAATACCATCGATGGATTGATTACGGAAATGTATGAGATCGATCATGCCATTATTGGTGCCGTACAGAGAATAAGGGATGTTTCGGAAAATACGGAAGGGCTGTCTGTGGAAGTGATCGCTTCTCTGGAGGATGAACTTAAGAATATCAGAAGTGAGGTCGGTAGTCTTACAGAAATTTCCGAAGGTCTGGAACAGGAGATGGAGAAGTTTAAAATAAGCGGTTGACAGCAATACGGACGACAATATGCATATATTTTTCAGGGGAAGGTGTGGATAAAGCGGGAGAGGAGCAAGGCATGAAAACACTGAAAGAGATCATTAGAAGGTATATGGCGGTTATTTCATTAATTGTAATGGTGGTGATATTGGCTATTATCGGCAGCATAGAAACATTCAACGAGCAGAAAAGGGCGGTGGATAGTGCTACGCAGATATTCCACCAGATCGGGCAGACTCTGAAAGAAAATGAGGAGGAGATCGAGGAAATCAGGGAAGAATATAGCAGAACCTGTTTAAATAATGTGGAAATGATAGCTTATTTGCTTCAAATTGATCCTTCTGCGGTGAATGATATCGAAGGATTAAAGCAGATTGCGGAATTTATGGAAGTGGATGAAATCCATATTTTTGATCCGAGCGGACGCATTTATGCGGGAACATGCCCGCAATATTATGACTATACTTTTGATTCGGGAGAACAGATGAATTTTTTTAAACCTATGCTGGAGGATAAAAGTCTGGAACTGGTGCAGGAGGTTACGCCCAACACGGCGGAGAGCAAAATGATGCAGTACTCGGCGGTGTGGAGCAAAAATGGTGAATTCATCGTACAAGTGGGCATGGAGCCGGTTCGTTTTACACAGGCTATGGCGAAGAATGAACTATCCTATATATTTTCCCTTCTGCGGATTGATCCGGCGGTGGATTATTATGCGATTGACGGGGAAAGCAGGGAGATTGTGGGATCGACCAATGAGGAAAGCGTGGGAGGAAAATTAGAAGATATCGGGATTTCGTTTCATGAAGTATTAAGAGACAGAAACGGATTCCACAAAAAGGTGAATGGAATTGACTCCTTTTGTGTATTTCAGCGGATCGGCTCGATTTATGTTGGCCGTATTATGCCGAATAGCGTGATGTATCAAAGGATTCCGGGAAATATGTTCTTTTTTACCCTTGGGCTGTTGCTGATCGTATGCATTCTTTCATTTTCTATGATACGGTGCATGGACAGGTACGTGGTCAATGGAATATACGGCACCAATGAGAAGCTGGGCAGGATTGCAAACGGGGATCTGGAGGAAGGTGTTGATATTCGGAACAGCATGGAATTTTTCGAGCTATCCAATTACATCAATAATATGGTGAGAAGCCTTTTAAATAATAATAAGAAAATGTCCTATGTCCTTAGCAAGACCAATATGTATATAGGCGTATATGAGTATCATGAAGAGATGAAAAAGGTTCGCTTTACGGAATATATTCCGAGAATTTTTTCCCTAAGCGGCGAAGAGGCGGAACAACTGGCTTCCGATTATCATAAGTTCCGGGAGTTTATTGAAGAAATACGTAAAAATCCGGTTCCTCAGGAACAGGGGGTCTATAGTCTTGACAAACAGGGCAAACGATACATAAAATTGGAGGAGATGGAAGAAGAAAAAGGAATATTCGGCGTTGCCATTGATGTGACGGAGGAAATTGGCAAGCGCAAAAAAATAGAGGTAGAACGGGATATGGATTTGCTGACAGGGCTGTACAACCGACGGGGGCTGGAGGCCCAGCTGGCAAGGCTGGCTGACGAGCCTGAGAACTTGTGTCATTGTGCAATGGTAGTAGCGGATGCCGATGGATTAAAAGAGGTCAACGATACTTATGGGCATGAAAAGGGCGATGCTTATTTGCAGAAAATTGCAGATATGATCAGCGCTGCCTGTGCCGGTAAAGGAATTGCGGCAAGGCAGGGCGGTGATGAATTCGTGCTGTTTCTCTATGGCTATGAGGAGAAAGGGGAGCTGCTGGAAACAATCAGGATGTTGGATTTCATCCGAAAACACTGCGTTGGAAACTTGGATGAGGGGTTAAGGGTTCCGCTTAGTTTTTCTTTTGGTTACAGCTTGAGCAGCGGGGAACTGGACTATCAGGAAATGTTAAAAGAGGCGGATGCAAATATGTATGAGGATAAGAGGGAAAGAAAAGGGGAAGAAGCGAGATAAACCCAAAAATAAAAAATGCGTGGGAACCGTGGCTGCCGCTGTTTTTCTGGCAACATATGTCCCTCTGATGGCAAAATTTTTTACGGTTGTTATGGAGGAAGATAAGTAAATAACGGAAACGGCAACGCATAAGGAACGGAAAAAATTTTGCCAAACAGTAGATGGATTGCTGCGGTCAGTCGTGGTTTCCCCATCTTTCCGGATAATTCCAGAAGTCATCCTGGCGGCCATGGTAAAATCCTTCCAGAATACGGTCAATCGCCTGGCAGGTGGGAAGGGCGTCCGCTCCTGTGCAGGGGCAATGGCCGTGTTTGAGAAGATCCTCAACAACCGTTTGGATCATTGGTTCTTCCACCGTTTCGGGATCGGGAATCTCCAGAACTTCCGTATTGCCGGATGAGTAATCGCTGATAACGATGTCGCAGTGTCCATGTACGCTGAATTCCATCGTGCCTTTTGTTCCGGTAACGATCATGCGGTCGTCCTTTCGGTCGGAGATACAGTTGAAGCTGGCAGTACCAATGATATCCTGAACGGTCACAAAGGAAAAGGCCGCATGATCCTCCAGAGGACAGTCCGTGCCGCTGTTTATGGCGAATCCGTGCAGTTCCTTCATATCTCCGAATAAATAAATCATAAGATCGATCGTATGCGGGGCAATATCGAAAAATTTTCCGCCTCCTGATAAAGCGGGATGATAAAGCCAGGAATGCTCTGCTTCCCGTTTCGAAAAAATCCGGTTTAAGTAAAAATCGACGGAGCAGACTCTGCCGATGCGTCCCTGGGACAAAAGCTGATGTATTTTTTGAAAACGGGGCAGGGCGCGGCGGTAATGCCCGACATAAACAGGAAGGTTCTTTTGGGCGAAGGCATGTACGATGGCCTTCGCTTCCGCATAATTTCTGGCAAAAGGCTTTTCAATATAGACAGGTTTGCCATAATCACAGCATTTCAATGCCTGTTCATAGTGCAGTCCTGGAGGAGTAGCGATATAAATCGCATCCACATCGGAAGCGAGCAGATCGTCGATACGGCTGAACCAATGAGGGGCCGAAAATTTTTGGGCGGAGCTGCGGGCCTGTTCCGGGTCTCTGCGCATAATGGCATGTACACAACTGTGGGGTACATCGCGAAAAGCGGCTCCGCTTTTTTTCTCAACTACTTTTCCGCATCCGATAAATCCCCATTTTATTTTTTCTGGCATTGACATGTTCTCCTGTTTTTCACATTTATATTTTTCCAATATTTTATCATAAAATATTGAAAAGTGGTAGCTTTTGGAAAGGAAGTACATAGAAACAGGTTTTCTTGCATATTGTGGATTTCATATATTATTGATATACTATACAAAGCGGAAAAACGGAAAAGCAACAGGAGGATAAGAAGATGGCGATAGAAAGGGTAAGGGAGTATTTCAGGCAATACCATATGGAGGACAGGATCAGGGAATTTGAAGTTTCCAGCGCTACGGTAGAATTGGCGGCGGCAGCTCTCGGCTGTGAAGGAAAGAGGATTGCCAAGTCGCTTTCTTTTATGGTGGACGGAAGAGCGATTTTGATCATAGCGGCCGGGGATGCCAAAATAGACAATCCGAAATATAAAGCGCAGTTTGGAACGAAAGCAAAGATGCTGACAAAGGATGAAACGGAAGCGATGGTAGGACATGCGGTCGGGGGAGTGTGTCCTTTTGGAATTGAGGAAGGAGTTGCGGTTTATCTGGATGTTTCGCTAAAAAGATTTGATACTGTTTTTCCGGCCTGCGGGAGCAGCAATAGCGCGATTGAACTGACGATTGGCGAACTGGAGGAGCATTCCGGTTTTACGGAATGGATCGATGTCTGCAAGGGATGGGAAGAGGAAGGCTGCGGTAAAGACTGAATCATGCTGAGGGGGCTGGATATGGATACGTTGACGAAGGAACAAAGAAGCAAATGCATGTCCCATATCCGTTCGAAGGATACGGGGATCGAAGTGCGTTTAAGGAAGGCTTTGTGGAAGAAAGGGTATAGATACCGGAAAAATTATAAGCGGCTGCCGGGAACCCCTGATATTGTCCTTACCAAATACCGGATTGCGATTTTCTGTGACAGCGAATTCTGGCATGGCAGAGACTGGGATGTCTTGAAACCGAGGCTGCTAAAGGGAAAGAACCCGGATTACTGGATAAAAAAAATTGGACGAAACAAGGAACGGGATGCGGAAATCGATAAAAAATTATTATTTATGGATTGGACGGTTATCCGCTTTTGGGGCGAAGAAATTTTAAAAAATACAGACCAATGCATACAGGTGGTGGAAGAAGCTATTTTTGACGGGCGTATGCAGGATACAAGAGGTAGATGAAATGAAGATAGTGTCATTATTCAGTGGTGCCGGAGGACTGGATCTCGGTTTGATACAGGCAGGAAATAAAGTGATTTGGGCGAACGACATTGATAAAGACGCGGTTGCAACTTATAAGGAAAATATTGGGGAACATATTATTTGTGATGATATCGGCAATATTGATGTGGATGATATCCCAAAGTCAGATGTTGTAGTCGGAGGATTCCCGTGCCAGGGCTTTTCGCAGGCGAATATGCTGCGGGTTTTGGATGATGACAGGAATCAGTTGTACAAATTTTTTTATAAAGTAATCAAGAGCAAGCAGCCTTCATTTTTTATAGCGGAGAATGTAAAAGGAATTCTGAGCATTGGAAAAGGTGCGGCGATTGAACAGATCATTGCTGATTTTGAAGAGGCGGGATATACAGTGGCTGTTCATTTGGTCAATATGGCGGATTACGGTGTGCCGCAGACGAGACAGCGCGTCATTATTATCGGGCAAAGGAAGGATCTGGGGGAGGAGATGCTTTTTCAATTTCCCGCTCCGGCTTATGCGAAAGATGGGGATAACCGATGGATATCGATTAAACAGGCGATTGATCATTTTCCGGATCCGGATTTAGAAAATAATGTGCTGAATCATATTTATTCGGCATATAAAGTGGTTTACAGGAATTTTACCGGACACAGGGAGACAAACCCGGACAAGCCCTCCCCTACTATTTTGGCGAGAGGGAATGGGAAAGGAGGAGTCTGCGCCATTCCGCATTATAATGGAAATCGTAGGCTGACAATACGTGAGAGCGCAAGCGTACAGACTTTTCCGGAGGATTTTTATTTTGTTGGAAATATGAATTCGTGCTACAGGCAGATTGGCAATGCGGTGCCTGTCAGGTTTGCAAGGAAGCTTGGAGAAGAACTGATCAGATTAGAAAAGGAAATGGAAGAATGAGAGTAGTATCGCTGTTCAGCGGCGCAGGGGGATTGGATTTGGGATTTAAAATGGCAGGCCATGAAATCGTGTGGGCGGACGACCTGTATGAAGATGCCGTGGAAACATACAGGAATAATATAGGAAACCATATCGTATGCAGGGATATAGCGGAAATTAAAACGGAAGATATTCCGGAATGCGATATTATAATCGGAGGATTTCCCTGCCAGGGGTTTTCGGTGGCAAACATGAACCGACATGTTGGTGATGAAAGAAATGAACTGTATAAGCAGCTGCTCCGGGTGGTGGGAGAGAAGAAGCCAAAGTTTTTTATGGCGGAAAATGTGAAAGGAATTAAAAATCTCGATAAGGGAAAAATTTTTGAGATGATTTTGAAAGATTTTGCCGGTATCGGATATAAAGTAAAGCATGAGGTAATGAATGCTGCGGATTACGGAGTGCCCCAGACGAGACAACGTGTTATTATTATCGGTGTGCGGGAAGATGTGGATTTTGATTATATTTTTCCTGTGCCGACGCATGATAAGGAGGGGAGATATGATAGAAACCGCTGGGTTTCTGTGGGAGAGGCTATGTCAGCAATTCCGAACCCGGATGAACCGAATGATTTGCCCAACCACGTATATTCCAAATATAAACTGCAATTTAACGGTTATCTGGGGCATAGGCCATTAGATCCTGGCAAACCGGCGCCGACAGTTACTGCGCGCGGGGATAATAAAGGCGGTGTGGTTATACTGCCGCATCCCAACGGACAAAGGAGAATGTCCTGCAGGGAAGTAGCTGCAGTACAAAGCTTTCCGCTCGATTATGAATTTGCCGGGAATAATTCATCCGTGTACAGACAGATTGGAAATGCAGTGCCGCCGTTGCTTGGATTTGCAATAGCGGATGTTTTTAACAGCTATAAGGGGGAAATGAAATAATGCTGGAAAAAAATTACATACCGGAGAAGCCGTTTCCGGATTTTAAATGGAAATGGGCATGTCTTCAATGTACAGAGGGATTGAATGACCCGGTTGTTTTGCTGGGAGTTTTATTCAGGATGAGAAAATTGGAGCCGCTTGGATTGAAATACAGTTCCAGGGAATTTGCCGATGAACTGGTCAATTTGTCCAACGATATAAGAGATACCAGCATTGGCGTGGATCTGGCAAGGAGGACTGGGGAGCGCAATCTGATCAGGAATTCGGGGCAGTATTGGAGGGCGCTTGGCCTGATTGAGCCAGGGGAACGGTCCGGGAAAATTAAATTAACGGATTTTGGGCGCAGGGTAGCGGATCACGATATATCCCAGGCAGAGTTTGCGGCGATCACGGTACAGACATTGAAGCTGCCGAATCCGCAGGTGCAGGGGGAAGAGGAATGCAAACGATGGATGGAAGGTGGATTGGCATTATATCCGTTAAAATTATTGCTGGAGATTGAATGCAAATTGCAGGAAATGGGGCAGGGATTTCTTACGATGGAAGAACTGGTAAGAATTATTATACCTCTTTCGGGATGCAAAGCGGAATTGCAGGATTATATTAACTTTATTCTTTGGTTTCGTGCGGGGGATATATCCCTGGCCGGATGGCCGGATTGCTGCCAGGGTGCCAACGATATGAGAATTGCCAGAGAATATTTTTTATTTTTGAAAAATTACGGATATGTGGATTGCGTACCGGGCGGCAGCCGTTTGGAGGAAAAGTACGAAATCAATGAATTGCTGCTGGATGAGATCAGGGAACTGATAAAAACAGCACCGCGGGAGAAATCTTTATCTAAAGCGCTGGATGTGATCCGATCAACCGAGATTACATCGGAAGTGGAAAGAAAAAGGGTGCAGTATTCACGTACATCCCGGCCGAACCAGGCTAATTTCCGAAAAGAGGTTTTGAAGGCATGCGGCAGATGCATAATCACCAATGTTATCATGCCGGAAATTCTGGAAGCCGCGCATATCAAACCATTTAAATATAATGGCGAGGATACTGTGGCAAATGGATTTGCGCTGCGTACGGATATTCATACCTTATTTGACACAGGGCATTTAAGGATATCGGAGGAAGGCGTGATAGATCTGTCCACAAGAGCGCGGATGGATTACGGGGCGGCGATTCCCCCGAGGATTGTCATACCGGATTTTATTAACCGGGAATTTTTAAAATGGCGCTGGGATAATTATAACGGATTATAAAAGGATTGACATAAATCCGATTTCGGACTATAATTTCATTTGTCCGAAATCGGATTATTTTGTTTCCGCGGGCAAAAGGACAGGCGAGTACCTGATGCGGGGTTTTGTCTTGGGAAAAACCAGGAGGAAAAAACAGGAGGAACAGAAAATGAAAGAATCTATCATTGCGCAAATGGCGGAGTACAATCAGCTGATGAAGAATATGGACGGGTTATATCATAATGCGGCGAGGAAGTGCGGATTATCGGACAGCGCGTTTTGGATGCTGTATTCCATAAAAGACAGCAAAGAGCCCTGTACGCAAAAGGAACTTTGTGAGAACTGGTTTTACAGCAAACAGACGGTGAACTCTACGTTAAAACAGTTGGAGGAAAGGGGAGTACTCCGGCTGGAGCTTGCGCCGGGCAACAGAAAAAACAAGAGGATACTTTTGACGGAAGAGGGGGAAAAGCTGGCGGGAGAAAAAATAGTTCCTCTGATGGAAGCGGAATGCAGGGCGTTAGCCGGTTTTCATGCCGAAGAGTGCCGGGCGTTCCTGGATCTTACACGGAAATATATCGACCAGCTTCGTATGGAAATGGATAAAATGTAAAAATAATGGAGATATTGGCCATGAGAATACAGTTATCGGATCATTTTACTTATAAACGCTTGCTTCGCTTTGTCATGCCTTCGGTGATGATGATCATATGTACGTCCGTGTACGGGATCGTAGATGGCTTTTTTGTATCGAATTATGTGGGCAAGACGCCGTTTGCCGCGATTAATCTGATTATGCCGTTGTTAATGGGGCTTGGGACAATCGGTTTTATGATCGGTACCGGCGGAAGCGCTATTGTGTCGAAAACAATGGGAGAGGGGAAAGAGGAATTGGCAAACCAGTATTTTTCCATGCTTGTATGGGTGGCGCTTGGCCTGGGAACGGTTCTGTCCGCGCTGGTTTTTATTTTGATCCGGCCGATTACTCTGGCTTTCGGCGCAGAGGGGGAACTTTTAGAGAATTGTGTTGTTTATGGCAGGATCTTGCTCTGCGTTATGCCGGCATTTATTTTGCAGTTTGTATTTCAGAGTTTTTTCATCACGGCGGAGAAGCCGGGGCTGAACTTGCAGATACAGCTGGCCGCCGGCGTGGCAAACGGCATTCTGGATTATCTGTTTATCGTTGTTTTTTCCTGGGGGCTTGCAGGAGCCGCGCTGGCTACTGCGGCGGGGCAGGTGATCGGAGGCGTAGTGCCGGTTTTCTATTTTATCAGGAAGAATGACAGCAGACTCCGGCTTGCCAGGGCCAGGTTTGAGAAAGGAATTCTGGCGAAAGCATTGGCCAACGGTTCCTCAGAAATGGTAACGAACCTTTCTGTCAGTATTGTCAGCATTTTGTATAATTTTAAGTTGATGATGGCGGCAGGAGAGGACGGGGTGGCGGCCTATGGCATTATTATGTATGTGAATATTATTTTTATGGCGGTATTCCTTGGATATGCCATTGGAAGCGCGCCGGTAGCCGGGTTCCACTATGGCGCTGGAAATCACGATGAGCTGCGGAATATGTTCCGTAAAAGCATTGTGCTGATGGCAGGGGCGGGGATTGTCATGTTTGGAATTGCTGAACTGACCGCCGTGCCTCTTGTGATAATTTTTGCGGGTTACGACGAAGGGCTGATGGAGTTGACAGTCCATGGATTTCGCCTATATGCCCTTTCTTTTATTATGATGGGCGTTAATGTATGGGCATCCGCTTTTTTTACCGCTTTGGGAAATGGAGTGGTTTCGGCAGTGATTTCTTTTTGCAGAACTCTTGTATTCCAGGTTATCGTCATCTTTATTCTTCCCCTGATTTTGGGAATGGATGGGATATGGCTTGGGGTTGGTGCGGCAGAACTGCTGGCGCTTGGGGTGAGCATTGTGTTTTTAGTTGGGGAGAAGAAAAGGTATCGGTATTAGTGTGAGAAGTACTTCGGATTGCTTTAGCGGTTTAAGCTCATGCAGGAGGGTATGTGGCTTTTTTTAAATAGAAATGAAATCGATTTCATCATAATAGACAAAAATGAAATATAAAAATCATATAAAATGTCAATTTACAAATTAATATACGATTCTTTATAATAATATTACAAAATGAAATCGATTACATAAAAGAGAATGGAGTAAAAGATGAAAAGAAAAATTATTTTTCTGGACATTGACGGAACACTGACGGAACCGGGAAGCAACGAGCCGCCGGATTCTGCGGTAAAGGCGGTTCGGAAGGCGAGGGAAGGGGGGCATTATGTATTTTTGTGTACGGGAAGAAATTACGACATGCTGATGCCTTTATTGAAATATGGGTTTGACGGAGTGGTGGCGAGTTCGGGAGGGTATATACGGTGCGGGGAAGAGGTCATCTATGACTGCCCGATGACGGAAGTACAGAAGCAAAGGGCGATGGCGGTCTTGGAAAAGAACGGGGTCTATCGCACGCTGGAATGTCTGGACGGCTCCTATACGGACGAGGGGTTCAAAGATTTTTTAAGAAACCATGGAGGGAACGGCAATAGCGAACTATTGCGGTGGCGGGAGCAGATAGAGAAGAGCCTGAACATCCGCCCTATGAGCGAATATAAGGGAAAACCGGTATACAAAATCGTGGTGATGAGCCGAAGTGAAGAGCAGCTGGAGGAGCCGGAGAGGGTATTGGCCGATGATTTTTTTTTCTGTATCCAGGAAAAGAACCGTCAGGGATTTTTGAACGGGGAAGTGGTCAACAGAGAGTTTGATAAGGGAAAAGGGGTAAGAAGGGTATGCGCCCATCTTGGAATTCCGGTAGAGGATTCCATAGCGGTAGGGGACAGCATGAACGACAGGGAGATGTTGGAGGCGGCCGGACTTGGCATATGCATGGAGAACGGAAGCCGGGAATTGAAGGAACTGGCGGATGAAATATGCCCTTCCGTAAAAGAAGACGGGATATGGAAGGCATTTTCGGCACATCGTTTGATAAGCAGATAACAATAAAGAATGAAAGGACCAGGTTTGTGTCTGCGCGGCATCCACAAACTTGAAAGCCAGACTGGCTTTGCGCAATAAAGCCGCGCAGAAATGGAGTAAAAGATGGCGATGGATTATGGGAAGTGTGCAAAGGAAATTTATGAAATGCTGGGCGGAAGAGATAATCTGGTAAGTGCGGCCCACTGTGCCACCAGACTGCGTCTGGTAACGGTCGATAATGGAAAGATTGATATGAAGAAGCTGGAAAACGTTGACGGTGTAAAAGGTGTGTTTAGCAATAATGGACAGCTCCAGCTGATTATCGGAACAGGAACAGTCAATAAAGTATATGATGAATTTTTAAAAGTCAGAGGCATGACGGCGGCAACCAAAGAAGAGGTAAAAGCAGCCGGTGATGAAGCGGATGATCAAGGCGCTGGGGGATGTATTTGTCCCGATTCTCCCCGCGATTGTGGCGTCCGGACTTATGATGGGACTAGTGGAAGCGCTGGGGAAGGCGATCCCGAGTTTTGCAGGAAGCGATTGGTATGGCATTCTCGACCTGATGGCGAATACGGCTTTTACATTCCTGCCGGTATTGATTGCCGTATCGGCAACCAGAGTATTCGGAGGAAATATTTTCCTTGGCGCGGTTATCGGCATGATTATGATTCATCCCAGCCTGATCAATGCATGGTCGGTAGGATCCATGGATGCGGCGGACATTCCGGTATGGCGGCTGCTTGGCTTCCCGATCCGGCAGGTAGGGTATCAGGGGCATGTCATTCCCGTGGTTATTGCGGTCTGGCTGATGTGCAGGATCGAAAAATGGCTGCATAAACATGTCCCGGAGATGATCGATCTGTTTGTAACGCCTCTCTGTACGGTACTGATTACGGCATTTCTTACCTTGGGCATAATCGGCCCCGTGTTCTCAATGGCGGAGACTTACGTGCTGGATTTTGCGGGCTGGATTATCACGGTAGGACATGGCATTGGCGCTATGATTATGGGGGCTTTATATCCATTAACAGTTGTATGCGGCATCCATCACATGTATAATGTAATTGAAGCGGGAATGCTTTCCGCAGCGGACGGACAGAATATCTGGATGCCGATTGCTTCGGCGGCAAACTTTGCGCAGGGCGCGGCATGTCTGGCGGTTGGATTAAAGGCGCGAAAGCTGAAAACAAAATCCGTGGCAATTCCTTCTTCCTTATCGGCAGCTTTGGGTATTACGGAACCGGCGATTTTTGGTGTGAACCTGAGATTTACCAAGCCGCTTATATGCGGTATGGCGGGCGGCGCTGCGGGCGCATTGACGGCTGAAAGCGGTGAAAAGATTGTATTTGCCCCTGTAAAGGGAAATGTGATTCAGCGGGAAGAGATTCCAGACGGCACATTTGCATCAGGCGTGCTCGGCGACGGCGTTGGGATTGAGCCTGTGGAGTCGGAGGTGGTTGCGCCTTTTGACGGGGAGATTTCTTCTGTGGCAGATACTTTTCATGCAATCGGCATTACCGGGCCGGGCGGGATGGAAGTTCTGATTCATGTAGGAGTGGACACGGTAAATATGAAGGGCGACGGTTTTGAACTCTTTGTTTCGGAAGGGGATAAGGTAAAAGCCGGACAGAAGCTGATAAGCTTTGATATGGAAAAAATCAAAGCGGCCGGGTATAGCACGACGACGGCGGTGCTGTTGACAAACAGCGATGATTATACGGAAGTCCAAGTAATAAAGTACGGAAAGACAGGTAAAATGGAAAAATTGCTTACCGTAGAAGCATAAAAGCGGAAATTTATTGCAAGGAGGAAAATAGGGTGAAAGCGGACGCTGCAAAGAAGACTTACGAAAACCGGTTTCAGAAACATTTCGACGAACTGAGGTGGCTGTACATGGAACTGTATGACAACGGTTCTATGTTTGCCGAACTGTGCGACAAAATGGAAGTTTTTTATCAGGAACGGAATAAGACCCTGAAGGCGCAGGACAAAAAAAGGGAAGCACATCCGGATTGGTATAAACGAAATGATATGCTCGGGATGATGTTTTATATCGATAATTTTGCGGGCAACATGAAAGGCGTGCAGTCAAAACTGGATTACATCGAACAATGTAACGTGAATTACATACACCTGATGCCTTTCCTGGAGACACCGAAGGGGAGGTCCGACGGCGGTTATGCCGTGTCAGATTTCCGAAAGGTGCAAAGGGAACTGGGGACGATGGAAGACCTGGCTGACTTGACGGAAGCCTGCCACAAAAAAGGCGTCAATGTCTGCATGGATTTCGTAATGAACCATACTTCCGAAGACCATGAGTGGGCGAAAAAAGCCCGGCAGGGGGACGGGGAATATATGAGCCGCTATTTCTTTTTTGACAATTCCTATATTCCGTCTCTCTATGAGCAGACGGTACCCCAGGTCTTCCCGACTACCGCTCCAGGGAATTTCACTTGGCTGGCAGAGGAAGGAAAGTTTGTTATGACGACTTTTTATCCTTACCAGTGGGATCTGAATTATAAAAACCCAAGGGTTTTTAACGAAATGATGTATAATTTCCTTTATCTGGCCAACCAGGGTATCGATATCATAAGGATTGATGCCGTACCTTATATATGGAAGGAACTGAATACTTCCTGCCGCAATCTTCCACAGGTTCATACGATCGTGCGCATGATGCGCATGATCGGCGAGATCGTGTGTCCTGGCATCCTTCTGCTGGGCGAAGTGGTGATGGAGCCGGAAAAGGTAGTTCCGTATTTCGGCACGGTGGAAAAACCGGAATGCCATATGCTTTATAACGTAACCACTATGGCCACTACATGGCATACGGTGGCGACGAGGGATGTGCGGCTTTTGAAAAAACAGCTCGATATTGTGAATTCCCTGCCGAAAGATTATGTATTTTTAAATTACCTCCGCTGCCATGACGACATTGGCTGGGGCTTGGATTACGGAACTCTGATGACGGAAGGAATCGGGGAGAGATCCCATAAAAAGTATTTGAACGATTACTTCCAGGGCTATGCCGGGGACAGCAACAGCAGAGGAGAACTGTATAATGCGGATCCGATTACCGGTGACGCCAGATTCTGCGGAACGACTGCTTCCATGTGCGGCGTGGAAAAGGCCGGATTTGAGCAGGACGAAAAAGCGATGGAAAAGGCAGTTCGAATGGACATCACGCTCCATGCCTATATGTTTATGCAGTCAGGGATTCCCGTGCTGTACGGCGGCGATGAGATCGGGCAGGTCAATGATTATACCTATAAAGAAGATCCTGATAAAGCGGCGGATTCCAGGTATATCCACCGCGGAGCGATGAACTGGAAGCAGGTGGAAAATATTTCAAAGCCGGATACGGTGGAGGCGAAGATCTTCCATGGACTGGAACGGCTGGAAAAAATCAGAAAAGAAGAAAAGGTATTTATGTCCACCGCGGATACGTGGACGATCGAGACGTGGGATCCTTCCGTATTATGCATTGGCCGGTACTTAGATGGAGAAAAGATAATTGGTCTGTTCAACTTCAGCGAATTCGATAAAACGGCATGGATCAATGAAACGGACGGCGATTATGTGGATCTGGTTTCGGGAGAAAAACGGAAAGCTGCCGGAGTAGATATACCAGGCTATGGTTTTTATTATTTAAAGAAAGTATAAAATTGTATGGCATTTACAAACCGGGAAGTCAAATTAGAGAGCTAAATTGACTTCCCCATTTGGCTTTGGGCAGAGAAGCCGCCCAAAAATGGGGTAAGAAATGAATATTGCAGAAATTGCGAAACGGGCAGGAGTGTCCAGCGCAGCGGTTTCCCGCTACTTTAACAACGGATATATTTCGGAGGAGAAGAAGGAGCGGATCCGCAGGGTGGTGGAGGAGACGGGCTACCGCCCTTCGGTACAGGCGCAGACATTGCGTACAAAGAAAACAAAACTGGTCGGCGTGATCGTGCCGAAGATAGCATCCGCATCCATCGGAAGAGTGGTGGAAGGAATTCTTTCTATATTAAATGCGAATGGATATCAGATGCTTCTTGCTGTTACGCAGAATGATCCGAAGAAGGAGCTGGAGTATTTGGACACCTTCCGGGATAAACAGGTGGACGGCGTGGTTCTTGTGGCTACTGTTTTGACGGCGGAGCATAAAAAGACATTGAAAAATATGTCCGTTCCGACGGTGGTTGTCGGCCAGCAGCTTTCCGGTTGTTGTTGTGTTTATCATGATGATTACCATGCATCTTATGACCTTTCCAGCATGATGCTGGAAAAAGGAAGAAAAAAGCTGGGCTACATCGGGGCTGTTTTCCAGGACAAAGCGGTGGGGGAACAACGGTACAAAGGATTTCGGGATGCCGTGCGCGATAAAGGCGCGGAGGAATTGGCGGAAAATTATGTGATCGCCGCCTTTACTGTTTCTTCCGGCTATGAAAAGGCGGGAGAACTGCTGGAAAAATGCAAAGACCTGGACGGAATCGTCTGTGCTACCGATACGATGGCGGCCGGCGCAGTAAAATATTTGCGCGAAAGGGGCGTGAAGGTTCCGGAACAGATCATGGTGGCGGGGCAGGGGGACTCCGATCTGGCGAATGTCATGGATCCGCCTCTTCCTACGGTGCATTATTCCTATGAAAAGAGCGGGGAAATGGCGGCGCAGATGCTGATGGAGATCCTGCATCGGGGAGGAACGGATCTGATGGAAATTAAACTGGGTTATTACCTGACAGGGCGATGACGGGATCCATGCGGTTTTGCAGCCTGGCGGATGGAAGCCGCATATTCCGAAGGAGTCATCCGAACAAGTTTTTTGAACTGCCTGGAAAAATAATGAATGGAATTATAGCCCAGATGATCTGCAATCTGGGAAAAATTCATTTCGCCATCCCGGATCAGCCGTTTGGCAGCATTGATTTTCATCAGGGAAAAATAGTCGATGATCCCATAGCCCGTATTGTCGCGGAAAACTTGTTGCAAAAGGGAACGGCCAATCAGGTTGTCCTTGCAGATTTGGGGAATCGATAAATGCTCGTGGATATGCTCCTCCATATAAGAGATAATTTTGTAAAAAAGTTCGTCCTCTCCCCGTTTACGGGCAGATTTTGGAATGGTGGCAAACGTGCTGTCCGCACTGTTGTTGCGGATCAACTGTATTAGAAGCTGCTGCAAATAGATATGAACCAGCTGTTCGGAGCCGAAGGGAACCGAAGTGTCCTGACGGCGGACTAGCTTTGTGCTAAGCGGGTCATCAAAACGGGAGGAGTAGGAAAGACGGGCTTCCTTTATGATATTTCCAAGGAGCGTGCGCTCTGACGGACCTATTTCCAATATTTTATTCCCGAAAAAATCCATGGCTGCGGAAGTGCATTCCAGCCCTATAGAAATGAGGCTGGGAGAAATTTCGCTGTTGATATGGATATGATGCGGTTCGCCCGGAGGATAGAAAACGATCTCGTCTTTGTGCAGCGTATGTACGCCGGAACTGGCGGCAACGTTGATCGTTCCTTTATCTACGTATAAAAACGTCCAGAAATGATAGCATTCTTCTTCCAGTATAAAATCGTTCATAGATTCAAAAGAACGGATGAATACAATATTATCGATGAGCAGTTCTTTTTTTAACGTAATATTTTCGTGAGACATAATTCCCCTCCTAATTATCATACGGATGCGTTCAGAGCGACGGAAGCATGGCATTTGTCGAATAAGATGAACAATAGTACAAAGCTTTTTTTTTTTTACGATTTATAATGGATAATAGTGCAGTTTACCCGGAAAAAAATAACAACAAGATATAATTCAAGTATATACGATGTGCCGGGGAAAAGAAAGCACACTTTTTACGAAAATGCACATTTGAAAAACGGATGGAAATAAGGTGAAAAATGAAGGAGGAAGAGAAATGAAGAAACCGGTTTTAATCATTATGGCTGCAGGGATGGGGAGCCGCTACGGGGGACTGAAACAGATTGACCCTGTGGATGAACAAGGGCATATTATTATGGATTTTTCCTTATATGACGCGGTAAAGGCAGGGTTTGAGAAAGTAATTTTCATATTAAAAAGAGAAAACGAAGCAGATTTTAAGGAAGTGATAGGGGACAGGATTTCCAAGGTCATGCAGGTAGAATATGTATTTCAGGATACGGCTGACCTTCCTGCCGGTTTTCAGATGCCGGAGGGACGGAAGAAGCCGTGGGGAACCGGTCATGCAGTGCTGAGCGCAAGGAAACAGGTGGATGGGCCTTTTGTTGTTATCAATGCGGACGATTATTACGGAAGAAGCGCTTTTTCCCAAATTTATGATTATCTTACCGCTGACAGAAGCGGCGAAGCTGGCAAAGAGGGCAAGTATGATTATACCATGGTAGGGTATGTGCTTGAGAATACGTTGACGGAAAACGGGCATGTGGCAAGGGGCGTCTGTACGGTGGATGCGGACGGGCATTTATCGGGGATTACCGAGAGAACGCGCATTGAAAAACGGGGAGAGGAAACGGCATATACGGAAGACGAGGGAAAGACATGGCATACGATTCCGGAGGGGAGCATTGTTTCCATGAATTTGTGGGGATTTACGGAAGGATTTATGAAGGAGCTGGAAGCGGGATTTGCTCCGTTTCTGGAAAAAGGGCTGCGGGAAAATCCGTTGAAATGTGAATATTTCCTTCCGAGCGTGGTAAACGGTCTGGTGGAAGAAGGAAAAGCGACGGTAAGCGTGCTGAAATCTTATGACAGATGGTATGGGGTGACTTATAAAGAGGATAAACAGACGGTGGTGAACGCTATTAAAAAGATGAAGGATGAGGGATTATATCCGGAGAAATTGTGGGAAGGGTGAGAAAAACATTAAGGAACACTAAGGCTGCGAAGGACGCAGCCTTAGAGTTTCTAAATGTTTGAAAGAATGCCCAAAATGAGGGCATTCTTCTTGTGGATGGTTTGTACTGCCGGGGGGCGGCGTGGGTTAGTGTAAGAGAAGACAGGAGGAAAAACCAGCATGAAGAAGAACGAGATAAATGAAATGGCAAAGGAATTAGCAGCAGATCATCCGGCGGTGAAAAAACTGAGGGATGTGCCGATGAAGAAAAAATTGTCCGCTTTATCAAAAATCTTTATTGTTGGAATGATACTGATTGCCGTTTTTGCTGCTGTGGGCCTATGGATGGTGAAAGCACAGGCCGGAAGCATTACGGGAAATTGGATGCCTTCCGCTATTTTAGCGGAAGATTTGAAAGGACTGACTGCGGATTTCAGGATTCTCCAGTATGGACATATCGTTTCAGGATCGGAGGAAACGAGGAAGAATTACGAAAAAGAAATGGAACAACTTCTGGCGGAGATCGACGAACGGACAGCGCTGTATGAAAGTTATATGAAAAAAGCGGAGGATCGGAAACTGCTGGAAGAGGCAAAAAAGGAATGGGCGACCTATTTGGAAGTAAGCGAACAGATCATGGAACTGAGCCAGGCGGGGGAATCTGCCCGGGCAGGGGAATTGATGGCGGGCCAGGCGGAAGAATATTATAAAAGCTTTAACGAAGCCATGGCAGCCATGGTGGAATACAATTCGGCCGGGGGCAGTGCTGCTGCCAGAAAGGTAGAGAGTACTTATTGGTTTTCCATGGTTATCATGCTGCTTTGCGCTATAGGGGCAATTATGGTGGGCAGTACAGTTTCGGTGGCAGTGAGGACAATCGTTATAACGCCATTGAGAGAGATTGCAAAAGCCATGAAAGGGATTCAGGAAGGAAATCTGGATACCCGATTGGAATACGAGGCAGAAGACGAGTTTGGAAGATTATCGGATTATATCAGGGAATTTATGGGCAATCTGGTGGCGATTATCCGCGATGAAAGCGCGATATTGGAAAAAATGGCAGGTGGAAACTTTGACGTTACTTCTTATCAGAAAGATAAATACAGAGGGGATTTTAAGTCGATTCTGGATTCCATGAGAGAAATTAAGCACGAATTGGGTTCCACGATTTCCAATATTTCCAAAACATCCCAGCAAGTAAGCGCTGCGTCGGAACAGATGGCGGTGTCGGCGCAGTCATTGGCGGAAGGTTCGGCGGAACAGGCAGAAAGCGTACAGCAGATTGCGGCGATGGTCAGCGATATGGGGGAGAAGGCATCGAACGGTGCAAAACATGCTGAAGAAGCCAGCAATTATGCCGGTGAAGTAAAAGCACAGGCGGAGATCGGAAATGCGCAGATGGATCGGATGATGAGTGAGATGGACATTATTTCCCAGACATCAAAAGAAATCGAATCCATCATCGGGACGATCGAAGAGATCGCGGAACAGACGAATCTTCTTGCGTTAAATGCTTCCATCGAGGCGGCAAGGGCAGGAGAAGCGGGGAAAGGTTTTGCCGTAGTTGCCAGTGAGATCGGAAAACTGGCGGGTCAGTCGGCGGAAGCGGCAACCAATACGCGGGAATTGATTCAGAAATCCATTGGCGAAGTGGAAAGCGGGAATGGTATCGCCAGAACGACGGCAGAAGCTTTTTACGCCGTAAACGATGGAATAAAGAAAGTGGTGGAACTCAACGGAATTGTAAGAGAGGAATGCGAAAACCAGGCACAGGCGGTCAACGAAATCAATGAAGGGATAGAAGTGATTTCCGGCGTCGTGGAAAGCAACTCTGCGGCGGCTCAGGAAAGCTCAGCCACCAGCCAGGAGCTTGCGGCGCATGCACAGACTTTACAGGCCATGCTGACACAGTTTACGTTTTCGGATCGTACATAAAAAAGGACATTCTGAGTAAAAAACAGGAATGAAGCACGGAAATCAATTTTTATAAGCACCCTGAGGGATGGGGTAAAACGAGGTCAGGATTGCCGGAAAGGGGACTGGCGGGGGACGGTTTTCTGCTGGAGCTTCCAATCAGATTTCACTAATGAAATGGATTATGGTATCTAACCGGACGAGCCGGAAGCGACGGCATCCATGCCTATGCTTCCTAAAATTGCCCTCCGTGGCAATTTTCTCTGGTTATTGACCATTTCATAAGTGAAATGGCTGATTGTACGCAACAGCAGAAAACCATCCCCAGCCAGTCCCCTTTCCGGTAACTCCGGCACTGTTTTGCTTCGTCCGTCAGGGCGCTTATAAAAATTGATTTCCGTGAGAATAGGAGAACAGGCGTTGACAAGGGTAGGGATATTTGTTGATGCCTGTTTTTGTGTGTGAAAAAAGATATAGTGGGGAAGTTTTCGGTGGAAAAAGAAAAAAATCGTGTTGACATCTGTGGGGAGAGTGATATAATGAACATATGAGCAGATGTTCATATATAAATAGTGAGAAGGGGTGGGAAGATATTTACAGGGAGGATGGTTATGAAGCGTAAGGAAGAGCAGATAGAGAAATGCGAATACATTCATGTGCATGAGGATGCGGTAAAAAAAGTGAATGAACAGATGCCGGAGGAAGATAAGCTCTATGATCTGGCGGATTTTTTTAAGGTATTTGCGGATTCTACAAGGATTAAAATGTTGTATGTGCTGATGTGCGGTGAGATGTGCGTTTGTGATCTGGCACAGACGTTGAACATGACGCAGTCGGCAATTTCCCATCAGCTTCGGACGTTGAAACAAATGGATCTGGTGCGTAACAGGCGGGAGGGGAAGACTGTGTTCTATTCCCTTGCGGATGGTCATATTAAGACGATTTTAAGACAGGGACTGGATCACATTGAAGAAGATGAGTAAAAAGAAAAATGAAAATGAAGGAGGAAAAGAAAATGAAGAAAACTTATATCCTGGAGGACTTGGATTGCGCGCATTGCGCAGGGGAGATTGAAGCGGCGGTAGGAAAACTGGAAGGCGTGACGAAAAGCACGGTGACATTTCTGACGCAGAAGCTGACGATAGAAGTGGACGACGCGAAGGCGGATAAAATTACAAAGGAAATTAAGAAGGTCGTAAAAAAATATGAGCCGGATGTGGAAGTGGTGGAAAAATGAGTAAGAAGTTAAAAAGAAGAATCAAACGGGTGGGCGCAGGAGCCGCGGTATATTTGGCGGCAGTATTATCTTCCCGCTTTGCGCCTTATTGGGAATTCGGTTCCTGGAACATAAGCGCGTCTCTGGGCGTATTTCTGGCAGCCTATGTCATTATAGGCGGAGATGTGGTGAAGAAAGCGGTAAAAAATATCGGGCAAGGGCAGATTTTTGATGAAAATTTTCTTATGACGATTGCTACCGCAGGGGCTTTTTTTGTAGGAGAATATGCGGAAGCCGTAGCGGTGATGCTTTTTTACCAGGTGGGGGAATGTTTCCAGTCTTATGCGGTGAACAGATCCAGGAAGTCCATCGCCGACTTGATGGATATCCGGCCGGATTATGCCAATGTGATCAGAGACGGCACCGCAGTGGAGGTAGGGCCGGAAGAAGTGGAGATCGGTGAGACGATACTGGTCAAACCCGGAGAAAGAATACCGCTGGACGGAAAAGTGGTCAAGGGAACCTCTTCCCTGGATACCATGGCTCTTACCGGGGAAAGTCTGCCAAGGGATGTGGCGGAAGGCGAAGATGTCATCAGCGGCTGTGTAAATCTTTCCGGCGTACTGGAGGTTCAGGTATCGAAGGGATTCGGAGAATCTACAGTGGCGAAAATACTGGATTTGGTGGAAAACGCAGGAAGCAAAAAATCGGAAGCGGAGCATTTTATTACCAAGTTTGCCAGATATTATACCCCGGTGGTGGTAGGGCTTGCTGCGCTTCTGGCATTGGTTCCTCCTTTGGTCACGGGAGGCGGCTGGGCGGACTGGATATACCGGGCGTTGAGTTTTCTTGTTATTTCCTGTCCATGTGCGCTGGTGATCAGCATCCCGTTAAGCTTTTTCGGCGGCCTGGGAGGAGCCAGCAGAGCGGGTATTTTAATCAAAGGCAGCAATTACCTGGAAGCTCTTGCGGATGCGGAAATGATCGTTATGGATAAGACAGGGACTCTCACTAAGGGAGTGTTCGGCGTGAGGAAGATCGTTCCGGCGGAGGGAAGCACGGAAGAGGAAGTATTGGAAACGGCGGCATATGCGGAAAGCTTTTCCAACCATCCCATTTCCAAGTCCCTTGTGAGGGCATATGGAAAAGAGATTGACGATTCCCGGATAAAAGATGTGGAAGAGACGGCAGGGCACGGCATTTGCGCCGTTTTGGACGGACAGCGCGTTCTGGCGGGGAACGACAAATTGATGAAAAGCAGGAATGTGGAAGGAAAGTCGCCGGAAGAAGCGGGTACTATCGTCCACGTGGCAAAAGAACAGAAATATCTGGGCTACATTGTGATCGCGGACGAGATCAAAGAGGATGCGAAAACGGCGGTGGACGGTTTCAAGGCTGCCGGCATGAAAAATATAGTGATGCTGACCGGAGACCGGAAAAAAACGGCGGACAGCATAGCCGGGGAACTGGGCATTACGGAAGTGTATGCGGAACTTCTCCCCGGAGATAAAGTGGAGCAGGTGGAAAAACTGCTGGCATCGAAATCGGAAAAAGGAAAATTAGTTTTCGTGGGTGACGGTATAAATGATGCTCCCGTACTGGCGAGGGCCGATATCGGCGTGGCGATGGGGGGACTCGGTTCCGACGCGGCGATAGAAGCGGCAGACGTGGTAATTATGACGGACGAACCGTCTAAGATCGCGAAGGCGATGCAGATTTCCCAAAAGACCCTTGGAATCGTAAAGCAGAATATCGTTTTTGCCATAGGAGTGAAAGTGCTGGTATTGTTGTTGGCGGCTTTAGGAGCTGCGTCCATGTGGGCGGCCGTATTTGCTGACGTAGGGGTGGCGGTGATTGCGATTTTGAATGCTATGCGGGCCATGAAGTGAGAATGAAGGGAGTTGTGAGGAGGGTGGATGGCACGGCATGACTGAGACTGGGCAGGGAAGGCGGGCAAGAGGAGCGGCGGGGGCGGGCGTTTTTTGCTGGGGCTTCCAATCAGATTTCATTAATGAAATGGGCGGTTGTTGTGGAAACGGGCCGGGGCGGAAACAAAAGGCATCCATGCCTTATGTTTCCTGAAATTGCCCTCCTTGGCAATTTCCCCCTGGGATTTTGAACCATTTCATAAATGAAATTCCTGATTGCACGCAACAGCAAAAAACGCCCGCCCCCACTGCTCCTCTTGTCCGCCTTCCCTGCCCAGTCTCAGTCATGCCGCGCCATCCGCCAGCTTATGCAATGTTGTGAAAAGTGGTTTCTATCTCCGGACTTTCATATTTTTTTTGCTTGACATATACCCCATAGGGGTATATATTAAAAAAGGAATGGTGAGACAGGAGGTTTGAATATTGGAGTTGGAATTAGAAATGATATATTGTGGGGGAGGAACGGATGGAAAAAGGCGATGGGTATAAAATGAAGGAACGGCAGGAGAAAGAGTATAAGGACTTGATTCACCGTTTGAATCGTATTGAGGGGCAGATACGGGGGATCAGGGGGATGGTGGAGGAAGGCAGGTATTGTACGGATATTCTTGTTCAGGTGGCGGCGGCGAATGCGGCGCTGAATAGTTTTAATAAGGTATTGCTTGCAAATCATATCAGGGGTTGTGTGGTGGCGGATATTAAGGAAGGCAGGGACGAAACAATCGATGAGCTGGTGGAGACTTTGCAAAAGCTGATGAAATAAACGGAAGCGGGAAGAAAGGAGGCGTGTATGGAACAATATACGGTGACGGGAATGAGCTGCGCTGCTTGCAGCGCTCATGTGGAAAAGGCGGTGGCAAAGGTGCCGGGCGTGACATCCTGTTCGGTCAGTCTGTTGACGAATTCTATGAATGTGGAAGGTTCGGCGACGGAACAGGAGATTATAGAGGCGGTGGAAAAAGCCGGTTACGGGGCGGATAAAAAAAGGACGAAAAAAGAGGCGCAAAGGGATGCTGGGGAAGATGTGCTGAAGAAAAAGGCGGAGGATGAGGAAAGGGCCATGCGGTGGCGGCTGGGGATTTCGGCAGGCTTTCTGATTCCGTTGATGTATATTTCCATGCATCATATGTTTTACGAATGGTTCGGACTGCCCGTTCCCGGTTTTATCAGGGCTGCTTTTCATGGAAATGAAAACGCGGTGGCGTTTGCGTTTTCCCAGTTTTTGCTGCTTCTGCCCATATTGTATGTGAATCAGAAATATTTTAAAGTTGGCTTTAAGACTTTATTCAGGGGAAGCCCGAATATGGACAGTCTGATTGCGATCGGGGCATCGGCGGCTGTTGTTTATGGGTGCTTTGCTATTTTCCGGATCGGTTACGGGCTGGGTCATGGGAATACTGCTCTGGTGGAACAGTATGCGATGGATATTTATTTTGAGTCCGCAGGAACGATTTTGACGTTGATTACGGTAGGAAAATATCTGGAGACGAAATCAAAGGGAAAAACAAGCGCGGCGATCACGAAACTGATGGATCTGTCGCCGAAAACGGCAATCGTACTCAGGGAGGACGGTTCCGAGGAGCAGATTCCTACGGAAGATGTGGAAAAGGGAGATGTTTTCCTCGTGAAGCCGGGAAGCCTTGTGCCGGTGGACGGAGTGGTGCTGGAAGGGAATTCCAGCGTGGATGAATCGGCTATTACGGGAGAAAGCATACCGGTGGAAAAGAAGGCGGGCGACCAGGTGGTATCCGCTACGGTGAATAAGGCGGGGGCGCTGAAGTGCCGTGCGGAAAAAGTAGGAGAGGATACGACGCTCTCCCAGATCATCCGGTTGGTGGAGGAAGCGGGCGCATCGAAGGCGCCGATTGCCAGGCTGGCGGATAAGATCGCGGGCGTATTCGTGCCGGTGGTGATCGGAATCGCTTTTCTGGCGGCAGCGATATGGCTCGTAAGCGGCTCAGGGTTTGAGTTTGCCATGTCGGTAGGAATTGCGGTGCTGGTGATCTCCTGTCCTTGCGCTCTCGGCCTGGCGACCCCGGTGGCGATCATGGTAGGAACGGGCGTAGGTGCGAAATACGGCGTGCTGATCAAATCAGGAGAAGCCTTGCAGGAAGCCAGAGGCGTAGATACGGTAGTGCTGGATAAGACCGGAACGGTTACGGAAGGGAAACCCCGTGTGACCGATGTGATCGTTTATGGTGAGGAGTGGAAGGAAGAAGAAGCAGTGGTTCTGGCGGCGGCGTTGGAGAAACCAAGCGAACACCCTCTGGCCGATGCGGTGGTAGGGTATGCCGGGGAACTCGGGCTCAAACTGCCTGAGGTCAGGGAATTTCAGGCGATATTCGGGAAAGGGATACAGGGAAGGATCGGAGATGTCCTGTATTATGCCGGAAACAGGAAATTTTTGGAAGAAAAGGCGGCGCGTTTTACGGAAGAACAGGTACGCACGATGGAACGTCTGGCGGAGGAAGGAAAAACTCCTCTTCTGTTCGGCCGGTCGGAAGCCGGTAAGGCGGGGGAAAAGGAAGAGGTTCGCTTCATGGCAGTTATAGCGGTGGCGGATACGATAAAAGACTCGTCGGCTGAGGCGATCCGGCAGTTGCAGCAAATGCATATCCAAACGATTATGCTGACAGGGGATAACCGGAAAACAGCGGAAGCTGTCAGGAAAAAGCTGGGAATTGCGGAAGTGATTGCGGAGGTGCTGCCGGGAGAAAAAGAAGAAAAGATCCGGATGCTGAAGGAAGAGGGGAAAAAGGTGGCTATGATCGGCGACGGCATCAACGACGCCCCGGCGCTGGCAAGTGCGGATGTAGGGATTGCCATCGGGGCCGGAACGGATGTGGCCATGGAAAGCGCGGATATCATACTGATGAAAAGCGATCTGCGGGATGCGGTTACGGCGATCCGGTTGAGCAAGGCAGTGATCAGAAATATTAAGGAAAATCTGTTTTGGGCATTTTTCTATAACAGTATAGGTATACCTTTGGCAGCAGGAGCTTTATATCCGTTTTTCGGCATAAAGCTGAACCCCATGTTCGGCGCTGCGGCGATGAGTTTAAGCAGCGTATGCGTGGTGGCGAATGCCCTTCGTCTGCGGAGGTTTAAGGAAGCCGCGAAAGAGAGAGGGAAAGAAGCGGAGCGGAAAGAGGAACCAGATAACAATCATATCATAAAGGAGGAAAAAAAGATGACAAAAACAATGATCGTGGAAGGGATGTCCTGCGGACATTGCACGGGAAGGGTGCAGAAAGCTTTGGAAGCGGTGGAAGGCGTTGCCTCCGTGGAGATGAGCCTGGAAGAAAAGAGCGCGCGGATCGTTCTGAACCAGGAGGTGCCGGAAGAGGAACTCAAAAATGCGGTAACAGAGGCCGGTTATGAAGTTGCGGAAATAAAAGGATAAAAAAATAAAGGAATCAAGGAAGAATAGGACGGAATGCGAACGCGCATCAACCGTCCTGTTCTTCCAGCATACGGTTATTATCGTCGGCATAGGGCCCATACATTAGAAATAATGGAATCATAGGTGATCACTTTGCCGGAACTGCGGGCCATCAGTTCGGAAGAAGCGAAAGGCCTGGTAATATAATCGTCTGCGCCGCAGTCAAGAGCGAGTACTTTTTCCTGCTCCTGGGTGCGGGCGGAAATGATCGTTTTCCAAATAAGATGCGCCGGAGCCGATGATACTTGTCAGGGGGTCGCAGATCGTGGGAGATGGCGCGGAGAAGATCAGCGCGCATTTTTTCTTTTTCCGCTTCCGCCAGAAGCCGTTCCCGTTCGGCTGGTATCTCCATTTGTTGTTTCATATGGGTGGCGGCAGCGCTGGTGATAAAGAAAATGGCGAGCATGCCGATAAAAGTAACAGGATAATCTGCCAGTGTGAAGTTTAACGCCCAGTAGGGATAGGTAAACAGGAAGTTGACGCAGACAACGCCGATCATCGATGCGAATATGCTCCAGAAATACCCGTCCGTAATGCAGGCGATCAAAAGTGCAGATGGTTTATTTTGGCATTTTTGTAAGGCTGGCGCAATATAATTGTTATGCCTTAATTTGTGTCTCAATTTGTGTCTCAATATTACAAAAATCTTTGACATTTATGTTGAAAAATGTTAGGCTTATTATGATTGGTGCGCAGTGCCGGAAAATATATTGAAAAGAGGGAGAAATATGAACAGGCAGCAAATATTGATTGTTGATGATGAAGAAGTTAACAGAGTGATACTTGGAGAGATTTTCCGCGATGATTATGACATTATAGAAGCTCCGAACGGACAGGAAGCGATCGAGCGGCTGAAAGAAAACGACAATATCGTACTGATCTGTCTTGATGTCGTTATGCCTATACTGGATGGGTTTGGCGTTTTAGAGTATATGAAGGAGAACGACCTGTTGAATAAAATCCCCGTTATACTGATTACAGGGGAATCCGTTGCGTCCAGCGAGGGAAGGGCTTACAATTATGGAGTTGCCGATGTAATGCATAAACCTTTCTATCCTCATATCGTTATGAGAAGAAGCAGCAATATTATTGAACTGTACCAGAATAAGATCAATATGGAACAGAAGCTGAAAGAGCAGGAAGAAAAGATTCTTGCCCAGGAAAGCAAGAGCAGGAAAAACAACGAGTTCATGATCGACGCTTTGAGCGCAGTAGTGGAATTCAGAAGCCTGGAGACAGGAGATCATATTAAACGCATCAAATATTTTACAAGAATATTATTAAAATATATGGCAAAATATTTCCCGAAATACGGATTGACGCCGGAAAAGATCGACCAGATCGCCAGAGCGGCAGCTTTGCATGATATCGGAAAGATCGGCATTTCGGATGCCATCCTGTTAAAACCGGGACGCTTGACGGAAGAAGAGTTCGAGACGATGAAGGAGCATACTACGATCGGTTGTGAGATTCTCAAGAATTTCCGTCAGAATGAAGAGGAGGACGATGAATTCTTCCAGTATTGCTATGATATCTGCCGTCATCACCATGAAAGATGGGATGGCAAGGGATATCCGGATCAGCTGGTGGGGGATGAGATTCCTTTGTGCGCACAAGTAGTGGCTATTGCGGACGTATATGATGCGCTTGTAAGCAACAGAGTATACAAAGGCGCTTATGCAAATAATGTGGCTTATGACATGATCATGAACGGAGAATGCGGCCAGTTCGCACCGGATGTATTGGAATGCTTTGAACTGGCAAAGGAAGATTTCTTTAATATCGTAGAAGTAATCAAGATGTTTACATTCGTATAAAACAGATGGAGAAGATCCGGGGGATGGAATAATGGAAAAAAAGGAGTTTCTTTCATCCCTTGTAGAACATGCGCTGGAGATGGTTCTCGTGTTTGACGAAAAGGGAATTCTGATCTACGCGAATGCCGAGGCAAGGGAAAAGCTGGGATATGGAGAAATAACGGATCATATACATATCAGTGATATTTTCCCGATGATTTTTGCGAGGACGGAAGAGGGTTTTTCCACAGAATATAATTTGGGGCCGGATGCGGAGAATATGTCGGCGTACCGGAAAAACCAGACTTGCTTCCCAGTGGAGGCTAGGATTGTGCGAAGCGGTGACGGGCTGTTCTGTATGGCCAACGACATATTGGAAAAAGAGTTTTTAAGCAAAGAAGTTGCCAAGGTAAGATATGAGGCCGAGGAGGCCATGAAAGTGAAATCGGAGTTTGTGGCCAATGTCACCCATGAATTGCGGACTCCGGTGAATGGTATTTTGGGCAATGTGAGAGAACTGCTGGAAGTGGAAACGGATTCCGGCAAGTTAAAAAATCTGCATTTGATGGAACGCTGTTGTGAGAACATGGGAATGATCATAAACAATATTCTGGATTTCTCCAAGCTGGAGGCCGGTAAGTTTACATTGGATCCACAGCGTTTCCATTTTAAGAATATGCTGGATTATGTAAAGGACAGTCATATCAGAAGAATTACGGAAAAAGGGCTGGATTTTGTGGTATCCATGTCCGAAGATATTCCTGAATACGTGATAGGGGATGAACTCCGCATTGTCCAGATATTAAATAACCTGATTAACAATGCAATGAAGTTCACGGCGATAGGGCGGATCAGTGTGGAAGTCGTAAAGACGGCCCAGGTCAATGATAAGATAGAACTGTATTTTTTTGTGATGGATACCGGCATCGGTATTGATAAGAAGGATGAGGATAAGTTATTCCGTAGTTTTTCCCAAGTGGATGCTTCCATTTCCAGGCAGTATGGAGGAACCGGACTGGGGTTGAATATATGCAAGGAACTTGTGGAGCTGATGGGAGGAACAATCCAGGTGGAGAGTGAAAAAGGGAAAGGCTCTAATTTTTCATTTTCTATTTGGGTAACGGTTCCGGAGGGAGAAGAGATGCCGGCATTATCCGGTTTTCCCCAGGGAGCATCCTCCGGCTTTGACCGGCGAAAGCCGGTAAGGGATAGGGAGGAAGACGATATACGCCAGTACGGCAGCGAGTCGAACAGGGATAACTTGAAGCGGACGTTGTCGAAACTGATTCTCTGTTTGGAGATGGAGAATTGGGAAAAGGCGGAAATGTTTGCCGACACGGTAAAACAACTGACCGGCGAAGCGCCGAAGGAGGTAAAAAGTACGGCGCTCCGTTTAAAGATGGCTGTCCAAAAGGAAAATTATGAAAAAGCATCGGCAGCCTATGATACGCTGAATGCGTTGATAAATGAAGAAGAAAGCGGACCGGGGGAAGGACAGGAATGAGCGCTATTCGGATTTTAATCGTAGATGATATGGAAACTAACCGGGTGATCCTGGAGCAGATTATTGCAGATATGGGTTATAAGCCTGTTTTGGCAGAAAGCGGTGAACAGGCGTTGGAGTTTTTATATGAATACAGGCCGCACCTTATTTTGTCGGATATTTCCATGCCCGGAATGGACGGCTATGAGCTTTGCCGGATAGTAAAAAACAATGCGGAAACGAGAGATATCCCTGTTATTTTTATATCCGCGTATACGGATGCGCAGGATATTGTGCGCGGCTTTTCCCTTGGGGGAGATGATTATATTACCAAACCATTTATTCCGGCAGTTGTACAGGCGAGAGTCGGCGTACATCTGCGTTTATATGAAAGCAACAGAGAACTAAAAGAGACTAACAGACGTTTACAGATTTCTGTCAGCACACAGCTGGATCAAATTGAAAAGGGGAAAAAGAACGTATTATATGCCCTGGCAAATGCAGCGGCAGAAAATGCTTATTTTGATAAAGGCCATACGGAAAGAATGCGTAAAAATTGCAGGACGCTGGCACAGGGACTACAGCTTTCCCCTATGTTCGAAGATAGAATTTCCGATAATTTTATAGATACAATAGAAATCGCCGCTCCCTTGTGCGATATTGGCAATATTGCCCTCCCGAGGGAACTTTTGCAGAAAAGTTCCAAATTGACGGAGGAAGAAACGGAGATTGCAAGGCAGCATACGACGATCGGTGCGAAATTGCTTAGTGACATCCGAACGGGCAGCGATTATAATGACTTTATAGAGCTGGCTATTGATATTGCCCATTTTCATCATGAAAACTGGGATGGAAGCGGCTATCCGGAGGGCCGGAAAGGGGAGGAGATTCCGCTCCCGGCCAGGATAGCATCATTAGTCAGTGTTTATTGTGCTTTGACGGAAAACCGGTCTTACCGCTCGTCGCTCGGCATGGATGAGGCTCTTTCCATTATGGAAAAAGATGCGGGCAGCAAGTTTGATCCGGATATGTTCCATATATATTGCAAGATCTACCGCCAATTATGCTGAACATCATAAATAATGGTGTTATTGACGGATGGTATCCGTGTTACTTTATTCATGTTATAATTTATATTATAATGATAATGGCTGCCGGGGAAAGGAAAAAAAAGGCCGGCGCTCTGGGGAGGTTGAGGCATTTGATTACAGATGAGGAGTTTTTTAGGATTGCAAATTATTTAAAAAAGCGTTACGGTATTGATATGGGCCAGAAAAAGGTTATAATGAATGGTAGGCTCGAAAACTATATGAGACGTGGGGGCTGGCAGAGCTTTAACGACTATATGGATGCCTTGCAGAAGGATCCGTCGGGAAAGCTGGAAAAAGAACTGATCGATCATTTGACTACGAATCATACCTTTTTTATGCGGGAATTCGAACATTTTGAATATTTTAAAAGTACGGTGCTTCCTTATCTTAAAAATAAGGAAATGGCACGCAAGGATCTTCGTATCTGGTGCGGGGCGTCTTCCACAGGAGAAGAGCCTTATATGATCGCAATGGTTCTTAAAGAATTTTTTGGACCCGATCATAAAAATTGGGATACGAAAGTGCTGGCCACAGATATTTCCACCAAAGTATTGCAAAAAGCGATTGCGGGCGTTTACAGAAGTGAAAGCATCGATTCGCTGCCGGACAAATGGAAACGCCAGTTTTTAAAGAAACTCCCTGGCCAGGATCAATATGTGGTGACGGATGAACTGAAAAAGGAAGTGCTTTTCCGCCAGTTCAATTTGATGAATCCGTTTCCTTTTAAGAAGAAGATGCATGTAGTATTTCTGCGCAATGTAATGATATATTTCGACGGCCCGACCAAACAGGAGCTGGTTCGAAAAGTATATGACTGTCTGGAGCCAGGCGGATATTTGTTTATCGGTACGACGGAAACGCTGGACAGGGGCAGCAGTGATTTTCAGATCATCCGTCCTTCAATCTTTAGAAAATAAGAGGGTAATAATTGTATGCGTCCAATTAGAGTTTTAGTAGTGGAAGATTCCTTGGTTTTCCGGGAATTGTTGGTGCAGAATCTGAATAAAGATCCCGCTATTGAGGTAGTAGCGGTGGCGAAGGATCCTTTTGAGGCAAGAGATGCGATTCTCAAATACCGTCCTGATGTAATGACGCTGGATGTGGAGCTTCCAAGAATGAATGGTATTGAATTTCTGCGGAAATTGATGCCGCAGTATCCGATTCCGGTAGTAGTGATCAGCGCATTGAGCGACAAGGTTTTTGAGGCGCTGAACGCAGGAGCGGTGGATTTTGTTGCAAAGCCGGTAAGTACGGGGCGAGCGCAAATAGAAGATTTCATCCATAATGAACTGAGTGAGAAGGTAAAAATAGCCTCTAACGTAAAAACGAGCAATATTAAAAAGACGGCAATGCTGCAGACGGCGCAACAGCCGACGCAGTTAAAAGATAATAATCTTATCGTGGCAATCGGGGCGTCCACGGGCGGAACAGAAGCTATTTTTTCTGTGGTCAAGGACTTTGGCCAGGATATTCCCGGTGTTGTGATTGTGCAGCATATGCCCCCGGGATTTACGGAAATGTATGCGAAAAGGCTGGATAGCCAGTGCAGAGTGAAAGTAAAAGAGGCGTGTACCGGTGACAGAGTTATGAGAGGCCAGGTATTGATTGCTCCCGGAGGCGACAGACATATGCGGCTGGTAAAGGTGAACGGCGTTTACCAGGTGGAATGCAGACAGGGGCCAAAAGTAAACGGACACTGCCCGTCGGTAGATGAGCTGTTCTACTCCGTGGCGAACGCGGCGGGGCCTCATGCCCTCGGTATCATCCTGACAGGGATGGGGGGCGATGGAGCGAAAGGGCTTCTGGCTATGAAGAAAGCAGGGGCACAGACCATAGGACAGGATGAGTCCACTTGTGTCGTATATGGAATGCCGAAAGTGGCGTATGATATTGGCGCTGTAAAATATCAAGTAAGACTTGATGAGATAGCAAAAAAAACATACACCGTTTTAAGTAAAATGTAGAGGAGAGAGAGGATGAAAATTTTATTGGCAGAAGACGATTTTGTAACAAGAAAATTTATGGCAAACTTCTTATCCAAATATGGGGAATGTGATGTGACGGTAGACGGCATGGAAGCGGTAGACGCATTTATGCTTGCCTTGGAAGAAGAAGAGCCATATGATTTGGTATGTCTTGATATTATGATGCCTGTTATGGACGGGTATCAGGCGCTGAAAGGAATCCGCAATCTGGAAAAAGAAAAGAATATTCCGGAAGATAAAGCTGTGAAAGTAATTATGACAACGGCGCTGAATGAAGAAAGGAATGTGAAAATGGCCTTTGAACTTGGCTGTACCATATATTCCGGAAAGCCTATCGATCAGGGACGTTTTGAACAGGCATTGAGGAAACTTAACCTGATTTGAAAATAAAAAAGTATAGAGCAAGATAAGATGAGGAAGGAGAAACATATGGCTGACGAATTTAACACGGAAGGCATGTTGGACATGTATTTGTTTGAGAATGAACAGTTGCTCGAGCAGCTGCAGGAGATGGTGCTGGACCAGAAGGATGCAGAATGCTTTGATGAGGACAGCATTAATGAAATATTCCGGACGATGCATACCATCAAAGGTTCATCAGGCATTATGATGTTTGATAATATAACGGCTATTTCCCATAAGCTGGAAGATGTATTTTTCTATTTGCGGGAGTCGCATCCTGATAATGTTCCGCATTTGGAGCTGGTGGAGCATGTGCTGGAAGTAGAAGACTTCATTACCGGAGAAATGGAAAAAATCAAGAGCGGCCAGGCGACGGATGGGGATCCGAGCGGAATCATCGCGAATTTGGATCAGTTTTTGAACAAGATTCAGAACGGCGGAGAAGAAAATGAGACGAAGGATCTGCCGCAGAATGTGCATGAGGAGCCGAAGCAGTTTTATATTGCTCCGGTAGCAAGCAGTGACAGCCGCTTTTATAAGATTAACATTATCTTTTTCCAGGAAACGGAGATGGCGAATGTACATGCGTATAAAGTTGTTTACGCATTGAAGGAAATTGCGGAAGACATCCTTTATTCACCGGAGGATATTATCGCGGACGAGAGCAGCGCGCAGACGATTATTGAAAAAGGATTCCGTATCCTTTTGCAGGCACAGGCATCGGAAGAAGAAGTGCGGAATATAATCGGTGTGGGTTATGATATTGAAAAAGTGGATATTTATGAATGCCATGCGGAAGAGTTCCTACAGGGATTTGATTTCGCAGAAACGTCGATCGACCTTGAGTCCAGCGTGGAAGAGATTGAGGCGAAGAAGGAAGCAGATAAGGGAGAAAAGAAAGAGAACGCAATCGCTCCCGGCGATTTCGTAATTAAGCCGAAGGAACCCGGAAAACCCAAAAAGCTTGCGAAGGATAAGGCGAAGTCCGATAAGGCGACTTTCATCAGCGTAAACGTAAACAAAATGGATATGCTGATGGATTTGATCGGAGAACTGGTGATATCGGAATCGGTCGTTATGCAAAATCCGGATTTGAAAGTACCCGGCCTGGATCTGACGAATTTCAATAAAGCGGCGTCTCAGATGGCAAAGATCTCCACAGATCTGCAAAATGTAATTATGTCTATGAGAATGGTTCCTTTGACGAATACTTTCCAGAAGATGAACCGAATCGTGTTCGATGTATCGCGGAAGCTTGGAAAGGATATTGATTTCGAGATGGTAGGGGAAAATACGGAAGTAGATAAGAACATTATCGAACATATTTCCGATCCTCTGATGCATCTTGTCCGCAATGCGGTAGATCACGGAATCGAAACCGATGAAGAACGGAAATCGACGGGCAAGAGGGAAAAAGGAAAAGTTACGCTTGCGGCTAAGACCGAAGCCGGAAAAGTATGGATCAGCGTTACGGATAACGGAAAAGGACTGGAAAGAGATAAGATTCTGGCAAAAGCAAGGAAACAGGGGATTTTGGAAGAAGGGAAGCCGGATTCCGCTTATACGGATAAAGAAGTATATCAGTTTATTACTTTGCCGGGATTTTCTACCAATGAACAGGTTACGGAATATTCGGGACGCGGCGTCGGCATGGACGTGGTAGTACAGAACATTCAGGCGATCGGCGGAATGCTGGAGATTGAAAGTACGCCCGGAGAAGGAAGTACGATGAATTTGAAGATCCCGTTGACGCTGGCGATTGTTGACGGCGTTGTTCTGGAAACAGGAACTTCTTCCTTCGTTGTAGAAACAGGGCTGGTGAAGGAATTTGTAAGCGTCAGGGAAGATATGATGATACATGAGCCTACCGGCGATGAATTCGTAATGCTGCGCGGTGAATGTTTCCCGGTACTCCGCCTTGGCGACTGGTATGGTTTGAAAGATTATCAGCAATCTGTAGAAGACGGGATGATGGTTGTGCTGGAACTGGATGGCAAGACCATTTGCATGTTTGTAGATAAACTGGTTGGCAAACAGGAAATTGTTGTAAAACCGATACCTTCCTACATCAAGAAGGTAAAAGGAATATCGGGATGTACGCAGCTAGGAGACGGCAGCATTGCCCTGATCTTGGATCCTAGTGGATTTATAGAATAGAATGGAGGAAAGGAGTATCCTATGGATGAGATAAGCAAGCCTAAGGTTGGGGCTGTGGCCATGATGGATGAACACGACACCCAAAAAGGGAAGTATATGACATTTAAATCCGGAGAGGAATATTACGGACTGAAGATTCAGTATGTAAATGAGATCATTGGATTTCAGGAGATTACGCCTGTGCCGGAAACAGAAGATTATATCATGGGTCTGATTAATCTGAGGGGGAAAATTATACCGGTTATTGATGTCCACAGGCGTTTTAACCAGGAACCTTTTGAGTATGATGACAGAACCTGTATTATTGTAGTAGATGTGAAATCTACGGTAGTCGGCCTGATCGTGGAAAAAATTGCGGAGGTAGTGGAGATTCAGGAGGAGAATATTCTGCCGCCGCCGTCGATCAGCAGGGTTGACAGAGGGCAGAATAAGTATGTATACGGGATCGGGAAAGTAGGGGATACGGTCAAATTGCTTTTAGATCCGGAAAGACTGTTAAATGACGAGGAGCAGCCGATGGCTGAAAAGACAAACGAATTAATGGTTGAGGGAGAGTGAGGGTAAAATGATACAGAATATGAAAATGAAAACAAAGTTGGTTGTAGGATTTTTAATTCCGATATTCATTACGCTTGCCAATATTATTATAGGCAATGTTACGACAAAGATAGCCGCTTCAATTACGGATCCGGTAAAGGTAGAAGAGTTTAAATTATTCTCCACTCTTCTTACGATTGCCTTAGCTGTATTTTCTGTTGTAATAACGCTGGTGATTGCAGTTGCGCTGATCAGGATTATTGAAAAATCAGTAAAGCAGCTTTCCGACGCGGCAAAAGAGATAGCTCAGGGGCATGTCAATGTGGAACTCGTAAAATACCGCAATGATGAATTCGGCGTATTGGTTGACGAATACAAAGAAGTGATTGAAAACATTAAATATCAGGCAAAGGTTGCAGAAGAAGTATCGCGCGGAAATCTGACGATTACAGTGAATCCCAAATCCCCGGAAGATCTGCTCGGCAATTCCTTAAAGCAACTTGTAGAAGATAATTTTCATATACTTAGTAATATTAAAGAAGTTGGGAATCAGGTGACGACCAACTCCTCACAGGTAGCGGGCGCAAGCCAGTCTCTGGCGCAGGGTTCGACCGAACAGGCGAGCGCGATCCAGCAGATTACAGCATCTATTGACGAGATCGCGGAAAAAACACGGCAAAACGCAGAGGAAGCAAACTCTGCTGCGGAACTTGTCGTTCAGGCGATCAAGGACGTGAAGTATGGCAATGCCCAGATGCAGGATATGATGACTGCGATGGAGGATATTAACAGGGCTTCGGAGAGCATTTCGAAGATCATTAAAGTAATTGATGATATTGCTTTCCAGACGAATATTCTTGCTTTGAATGCGGCGGTAGAAGCAGCCAGGGCAGGGGAAGCAGGAAAAGGCTTTGCAGTGGTTGCCGAAGAGGTAAGGAGCCTGGCGGCGAAGAGCGCGGCGGCGGCTTCCGAGACAGCGGAACTGATTGAAGATTCTATCGATAAAGTAAGCACTGGTTCCAGACTTGCCAATGATACGGCGAAGGCTTTGGAAACGATTACCGGCGTAGTACAGCAGAGTGAAATGATTATCAACGGAATCGCTGAGTCTTCTAATTATCAGGCGACTGCGGTATCCCAGATCAATCAGGCGATCAACCAGGTATCCCAGGTGGTACAGACTACTTCCGCTACCAGCGAAGAGTGTGCGGCAGCCAGCGAAGAATTATCCAATCTGGCGGCGAGAATGCATGATCTTCTTTCCAGCTATAACCTCGGAACCGGTTCCGGCATATCTTCAGCAAAAGCAATGGATTATGCAGCTCCGGCAGCCAATGATAACGAACAGATCATTTCCTTGGGAGATAGTTTCGGAAAGTATTAAAGGATTAAAATGAAGATGAAGGGATCAGGCGGAACATAGCAAGGAGTTTAAAAGAAAATGAAAAAGCGGGCGGCGCATTATATTTGTGCATTGATAATGCGGGCCGGGCGAAAGGAATGTGGATAAAATGAAAAATTTGAAAATTTGGAAAAAATTATTATTGACATTTATGATAATTATCATAATGTTCTGTGCCACAGTGGTGCTGGCGATTACAGGGCTGAGACAGAACGCGGATAAATATTCGGAATTTTATAATGTCGGCTATCAGGTGACGAACCGCGTTATGAGTATGCGCCGCGGCTTGCAGATGATTGTAAAGGATATCGCATTTACGATGATTGAAACTGATGAAGCGAAGAACGCGGAATATCTGGCAGATATGGAAAAAGAATTAAATCTGATGAACGAAAACGCAACATGGCTTCATTCGAATTTTAATGGGGATGCGGCGCTGCTGAAAGAGTTCGAAACGAATATTGCCAATGCGATGGCAGTGCAGGAAGAGATTCTTGAACTCGCGAAAACGGATATGCCGGCAGCAGAGATAAAATTGTTAGATGAATACCAGCCTCTGGTAGAACGGGCAGTAAACAGTTTGATCAATATCAGCGCTGTAGTGGAAAGCGAAGCGGAAAGCGATTATCTGAGTACGGTTTCCATGCAGAGGCAGTTGATTTTTGAAGAATTAGGGATTGCCGGAGGAGCGCTTATTATTACCATCATTCTTTCTATTTATTTGACAAGGGCAATTACACGTCCTATCCGTCAATTAGAAAAAGCGGCGGGCCAGATTGTAGAAGGTGATTTTGATATTGAGGTGACTTACCAGTCTAAAGATGAATTGGGAAGTCTGGCGAATGCATTTAAGAATATGACTTCTATTTTGGAAGAAGTTATTGCCGATGCTTCCAGGCTTCTACAGGAAATGTCGGATGGTAACTTTGATGTAAGAACACAGGCAGAAGCGCGTTACGTAGGAAAATTGCAGGGATTGTTATTGGCGATCAGGAAATTAAACCGTGATTTGAGTTCGACAATGGGACAGATCAATACAAGCGCCGATCAGGTGGCTTCAGGATCAGGCCAGGTATCCAGCGGTGCACAGGCTCTGGCACAGGGTGCGACGGAACAGGCGGCAGCAGTGGAAGAGCTGGCGGCAACAATCGCAGGTATTTCCCAGCAGGTAAAAGATACGGCAGAAAATGCAAGAAGTGCAAGGAACCAGACGAGCATGGCCGGAGACGTTGTGGAAGAATGCAATCGTCAGATGCATGATATGATGGCTGCTATGGAAGAAATTACCCGTACTTCCGATGAAATTGGAAAAATTATTAAAACGATTGAAGATATTTCCTTCCAGACCAATATTCTTGCTTTGAATGCCGCTGTAGAAGCAGCGCGCGCAGGAGAAGCGGGCAAGGGCTTTGCCGTAGTTGCAGAAGAAGTACGCAGCCTGGCAAATAAGAGTTCGGTGGCTTCCAATGATACGGCTGCTTTGATTGAGGGATCTCTCGAAGCTGTGGCGCGTGGCAAGGATCTTGCCGGTGCAACTGCGGAATCCTTGAGCAAGGTAGTAGAGGAAGTTCGTGTCGCTGCAGCTACCGTAGATAAGATTGCGGACGCAGCAGAGGAACAGGCGGGTGCCGTAGAACAGGTTACAGTAGGCGTAGACCAGATTTCCGACGTTGTACAGACCAACTCGGCTACATCGGAAGAAAGCGCTGCAGCCAGTGCAGAACTTTCGCATCAGGCGGAGATTCTTAAGGATCTCGTTGCAAGGTTCAGACTTCGTGCTGAATATGCCCATGTATCCGTAAATACAGGAAGTTTTGCTACCAGTTCGGTTCCTGAACCGATGGAAGTAATGGATATCGATTTAGGTAAATATTAATTGATGAAAGTTTGATGAAAGGCCGGGATGAAATGCCCGGCCTTTTTTACAGTTCATTTATACTCCCGTCTTGACGGAACGGGTAAGAGATATTATACTTTTTTAAGTATAAGGATAACTTATACTATGAAAAATAGAAATTGAGGAGTGTTGAATGATGCAGAAGAGGTATAAAAAAAGGACGTCGTTATTAATTCTTTGCATGGTATTGTCCATGACATTTTTTATTACGGGCTGCCAGAAACAGGCCGGGGGCGAAGCGCCGGAGCCGGCGGAACAGGCGGGAACCGTACAGTCGGATGGCGGGGTTCTGGGAGAAGGAAGTAAGGAATTTGCTTTTTCCGTGATGGATCAGGACGGCAATGAAACGAAGTTTGAGATCCATACGGATAAGGGAACGGTGGGAGAAGCGTTGACAGAGGTTGGATTGATTGCCGGAGAAGAAAGCGAATACGGGCTTTATGTGAAGACTGTCAACGGCATAACCGCGGATTATGATACGGATGGAAAGTATTGGGCATTTTATATTAACGATGAATATGCCCAGACCGGCGTGGATGCCACTGAAATAAAGGAAGGGGAAGGTTACTCCTTCAGAATGGAATAAATATGAAGCTTACTGCCAGAGAGACCGTTGTATTTGCAATGCTCGGAGCCGTTATGTATGCTTCAAAGGTCGTGATGGAGTTTGCCCCGAACATTCATCTGCTCGGCGCGCTTACGATCGCATATACCGTAGTTTACAGGAAAAAGGCATTGTATCCGATTTATACATATGTCATATTGAACGGTATTTTTTATGGATTTGCGACGTGGTGGATTCCGTATTTATATATATGGGCAGTTCTTTGGGGAGCGGCCATGATGCTGCCGCAGAATATACCGGGGAGGTTAAAACCCTTGGTATATATGATATTGTGCGCAGCCCATGGTTTTTTGTTCGGAACCTTATATGCGCCGGCACAGGCAATCCTTTATGGACTGAGCTTTCAAGGGATGATAGCCTGGATTATAGCGGGGCTGCCCTGGGATTTTATCCACGGTATCAGCAATTTTTTCTGCGGGATACTAATTGTACCGATAATTTCGGTATTGAGAATGGCGGAAAGAAAAGGAACGGATACGGTATAGAGAATGTGGAAGTTCAGAAAAGAGGAAAATGATGAATGACGAAAATAAGATGGGCGAAAAGATAGCGAGGATCAATGAATTGTACCGCAAATCAAAAGCGGAGGGCCTGACGGAAGAAGAAAAAAAAGAACAGGCGGCTCTGCGGAGCGAATATATTGCCAATGTACGAGCTAATCTCAGAGGACAGCTGGATCATATAGATATTCAGGAAAAGGATGGATCAATCACTAATCTGGGAGAAAAATATGGAAAAAAAAGAACCCATTAGACGGCAGGCTCTGACGCTTAGGAAAGGGATGCCAAAAGAAGAGCGGGACAGGAAAAGTGCTGACATTATGGAAAGGATTTTTCAGTCTGACTGGTATCGCGAGGCTGGCATTGTGCTGGCTTATGTGAATTTTCGAAGCGAAGTGGATACTGGAGAACTGCTCAGAAAGGCTTTGCTGGATGGAAAAAAGGTATACTGCCCAAGGGTGGAAGGCGAGAAGATGAACTTTTACCGCATTTTATCCCCGGATGATCTGGAAAAGGGATATGGAGGGATCATGGAGCCTTTGGCGAAAGTGGAAAACCTTTTTTCTGTACATGAAGCGTTTTCCGACTATTGTCTGATGGTCATACCAGGCAGTGCTTTTGACAGGGAATGCAATCGAATGGGTTATGGAAAAGGCTACTATGATAAATACCTTGATTTGATATCCGAAAAAGATGCCGGCTTGACTTTTAAAATCAGATCTGTTGGTATATGTTTTGAATGTCAGATGCAGGAAAGAATTCCTGTGGAGGCATACGATAGAAAAATGGACATGGTGGTTACGGAAAAGAGGATTTATGAAAGATAAAGTTGAGAAAGGGGGCTGTTATGAACTTTGTAGACTTAAATAGGATGGGAAAAAAAGCGGTATCAGTGAAATATGAGCTGCAGAAACTGGCTTCGTTGAAAAAGCGCCAGGTATTGGAGGCAGTTGCGGAGGGATTGATCGCGGATGCGGAGACAATTCTGAAAGAAAATGCAAAAGATATCGAACGGGGAGAAGAAAACGGAATGCATCCGGGTATGATAGACCGTCTGCGGCTGACAGAAGAGAGAATACGATCTATGGCAGAAGGATTGAGGCAGGTAGCGGAGCTGGAAGACCCTGTAGGAGAAGTATTGGAGACTTTTACCAGGCCGAATGGCCTGAAAATCACGAAAAAGAGAGTGCCTTTTGGAGTGGTCGGCATTATTTATGAATCGAGGCCCAATGTGACGGCTGATGCTTTCGGCCTTTGCTTCCAATCGGGCAATGCGGTGATTTTAAAGGGAGGAAGCGATGCGCTTCAGTCAAATAAGGCGATTACCGGTTCGATTCGAAGGGTATTGGAAGAGTGCGGAGTGAATGAGGATGCTGTCCAGCTGATAGAGACCGCAGACAGGGAAATTACTTCCCAGTTCATGAAGCTGAACCAGTATGTGGATGTGCTGATACCGAGAGGCGGCGCGGGACTGATCCGCAGCGTGGTGGAAAACAGCACGATTCCCGTTATCGAAACAGGAACAGGAAATTGCCATATTTATGTGGACGAATATGCCGATCTAGATCAGGCGCTTCCTATTATTATAAATGCCAAGACGCAGCGTATTGGCGTTTGCAATGCCTGTGAGTCCCTGGTGATCCACCGGGCGCTGAAAGACAGCTTTCTTTCAAAACTGGCACAGGCTTTGCGGGAAAAAAATGTAGAAATGCGCGGGGACGAAGAAGTGTGCGGCGTGATCGGAGATGCGTTGGCCGCTACGGAAGAAGACTACGGAAAAGAATATCTGGATTATATTCTATCCATCAAAATAGTGAGCAATATCGATGAAGCTATTGCGCATATCAACCAATACAGTACGAGGCATTCCGAAGCCATACTCACGAAAAATGAAGAGAATGCCCGGAAATTTTTAAATGAAGTGGATGCAGCCTGTGTCTATGCCAACGCCTCTACCCGGTTTACCGACGGCTTTGAATTCGGCTTTGGAGCCGAGATCGGAATCAGCACCCAAAAAATGCACGCCCGCGGCCCTATGGGCTTAAAGGAATTAACCTCCTATAAATATACCATAGAAGGAACCGGACAAATACGCCCGTAAGGAAGGAATACAAAAGCAAAACATAATGCTCCGGCAGAAAAAAAATAAAAGATAACGGCCCGGGCAGGAGTCCGGCGGACTGGTTTAAAAAAAGTGGTGCAAAGACACTGCACGATACATTCTGATGAGCCTTTGAAAGCGAAATCGTGTTCAGCATTGACTTCCACGATTTTAAGTCTCATCTCCATCGTGCAAAAGTCTTTTGCACCATCTTTTTTAAACCAGTCCGCCGGACTCCTGCCCGGGCCGTTATCTTTTATTTTCCCTAATCCCCTTATTCGGATTTTATTTCCTTCCACAAATCGTTATAGAGGCGGTCAGCATCTTCCCCCAAGTATTGGAAAGTTTCCAGATTCTGGTATTGGGAGAGGTCGGGGAAGGCGATCGTCGAGTTGCGGATATCATCGTCTTCAATTAATGCTCTGGCCGCGTCGTTGGGGGTGGAGTAGGTGATATACTCAAAGTTCATAAGGGCTATTTCCGGGCGGCACATGAAATCGATGAATTTTTCGCCGTTTTCTTTGTTAGGAGCGTTTTTGGGGATGACCCAGGAATCGATCCATACGTTGGTGCCTTCTTTGGGGATTACATATTCCAAATCAGGGTTTTCCCTTTGGGTATAAATGGCTTCGCCGGAATAGATGACGCCGATAGCCGCTTCGTTGCCGATCATTTTATCACGTACTTGGTCTACAACATATGCCTGAACAAGAGGCTTTTGCTCGATCAGGGAATTTTTTGCCGTTTCCAGTTCCCCTGCATCAACGGAGTTCATGGAAAAGCCGTTCAGCTTTAAGCCGACCATGAAAGCGTCGCGGACGGAGTCCTGCATCAAAATATTGTCTTTGTATTTTTCATCCCAGAGAACACTCCAGCTGTCGATCGTTCCGTCCACCATAGTTTTATTGTAAAGGATTCCCACGGTTCCCCAGCAGTAAGGAACGGAGTATTTATTTTCAGGATCAAATTCTTTGGATTGTTCCCAATAAGACGCGCCGATGTTGGCCTTTGCGTTGGGTAGGTTGTCAAAATTAAGTTCGGCTAACAAGTCGTTTTCCAACATTTTCTGGATCATGTAGTCAGAAGGACAGATGACATCATATTCTGTCGCCCCTGCTTCCACCTTGGGATACATGATCTCATTGGTTTCAAATTCATCATAGATTACTTTGATTCCCGTTTCTTCTTCGAATAAGGCGATAGCTTCCGGATCAAGATATTCCCCCCAGTTATAGACGATAACTTCTCCATTTTCACCGGAAGAAGAGTTGCCGCAGGCTGCCAGCGATAAAAGGATGGCGGAACATACAGATAAAAGAAATATTTTTTTCATTTTAGATTCTCCTTTCGTTTTTTTCCTTCGGTGCCTTATTGACAAGAAACAGAAGAAGAAGCACCGTGACAAAAATAATGGTGGAAAGGGCGTACATTTCCGGTTTAATGCCCTTTTTTACTTCGGTATAGATCTTGGTGGATAAAGTGTCCACTCCGGCTCCTTTTGTAAAATGGGTGATGATAAAATCGTCCAGGGACATTGTAAATGCCATCAGGAAGCCCGACAGTACGCCGGGAAGAATATCAGGAAACACCACTTTGAAAAAGGCATGGACGGGAGAGGCCCCAAGGTCCAGGGCAGCTTCGTATGTGCTTGGATTGAGCTGTCTCATCCGCGGCATGACGCACAGGATAACGTAAGGGATATTAAAAGTGATATGGGACAGAAGAATTGTTCCCAGACCAAACTTAAATCCAAGGCTGATGAAAAGGAGCATCAGCGAGATACCCGTGACAATATCCGCATTCAGCATCGGTATATTGGTGATGCCCATGATAACGGTACGCTTGCGTTTCGTCATATTGTTGATCGCGATACATGCCACTGTGCCGATCACGACGGCGGAAAGAGAGGAAACCAGGGCAATAAAAAGCGTATTCCATAGGGCATTCATAATTTCCCTGTTCCCCAGGAGCGACAGATACCATTGAAAGGTAAATCCGCCCCATTTTGCCCGCGTGCGGCTCTTATTAAAAGAAAATACCATAAGAGTCGCGATGGGCGCATAAAGAAAAATAAAGATCAGTATGATATATATTTTTTTTGCCGTGGTTTTCATCATAAAAGACCTCCTTCCCCATCTTTATCGAAGATAGCGGAAGCCGCCATATTGATCAGGATAAAAATCATCAATACGATGGAAAGGCCGCTGCCCAGATGCCAGTTGCCCGCTTGGGTAAATTCTTCTTCGATCACGTTACCGATCAGGAGTATTTTGCTTCCGCCCAGCAATTTGCTGATGACAAAGGTAGTGAGGGCAGGAATAAATACCATGGTGATGCCGCTGATGATGCCGGGGATGGACAGCGGGAGCGTGATTTTAAAAAAGGTTTGTATATTATTCGCCCCCAGGTCTTTGGCGGCATTTACTACATTGGGATCGATCTTGACAAGGGCGTTATAAATCGGCAGCACCATAAAGGGCAGAAAGTTATATACCATGCCGAGAACGATCGCATAAGGCGTGTTGATAATATTCAGCGCGGGCAGATGGAAAAAGGAGAGGATGTTGTTGATTACTCCTGTTTTTTCCAACAGTGTCTGCCATGCCAGAGTACGCAGTAAAAAGTTCATCCACATGGGAAGGATGAAAATCAATACGATAAAGCTATGCTGGTTCACATTCATATGGGCGAGTATCATAGCCAAAGGATAGGCGAGAAAAAAGCAGACCGCCGTACTGAGCAAGGACAATCCAAGAGATATCCATAAAGCCTTGGCGTGTTCTTCGCTCATCATCGCCATAACATTGTCCAAAGTAAAGGCCCCCGTTTTATCCGTCAGGCCATAATAGAATACCATTCCCAGAGGGACGATAATAAAAATGACCGCCCAAACGATATAAGGTGAAGAAAGTAATTTTAATCTGCTATTCTTCAATTCCTGCTGCCTCCTCGTCTTCCGATGCTGGTTTGTTCATGATCTGAATGTTAAAAGGATCCACTTTGATCCCGACTTCCGTTCCCACCGGGAACATGCCTGTAGAATGCACCAGCCATTCAAAACCGTTTGCCGTTACTTCCATTTCGTAATGGACTCCCTTGAAAATAAGATGGGTAACGGTTCCTTTTAAAATACCGTCGGCGGGAGCCGTAAGTTCCACGTCCTCCGGCCGTATGACAACATCTACCGGCTGATTGCGGCCGAAACCGGTATCCACACAGTGGAACCTGGTATCGAGAATGGAAACCAGGCGGTCCTCCAGCATAACGGCGTCGATAATATTGCTGTCTCCGATAAAATCGGCGACAAAAGCATTTTCCGGTTCATTGTATATTGTTTCGGGCGTTCCGATCTGCTGAATATAGCCTTGATTCATGACAACGATCGTATCGGACATGGTAAGGGCTTCTTCCTGATCGTGGGTTACATAGATAAAGGTAATACCCAGTTCATTTTTCAGACGGATCAATTCATACTGCATATCCTGGCGCAGCTTCAGATCCAGGGCGCCGAGAGGTTCGTCCAGGAGAAGCACTTTCGGTTCGTTTACGATAGCCCTGGCGATAGCGATACGCTGCTGCTGGCCGCCGCTCAGGGAATCTGGCATACGTTTTTCGAAGCCTTCCAGGTTGACCAGTTTTAAAGCATATTTGATTTTGTCGTCTATGTAAGTTTTTGGTTTGTTTTTAATTTTCAGGCCGAAGGCAATATTTTCCGCGATATTCATATGCGAGAATAATGCATATTTTTGGAATACGGTATTGAGCTGGCGTTTGTTCGGCGGAAGATTTGTAATATCTTTGCCGTCGAAAATAACGCGTCCCTTGTCAGGGGTGACAAAGCCTCCCAGGATGCGCAGCGTCGTAGTTTTACCGCAGCCGCTGGGACCCAGGAGAGTAAGGAATTCATTTTCATGAATGTTCAGGTTCAATTCATCCAGTACCGTTTCACCGTCAAAGGCTTTGGATATGTCAACAAGGTTAATTAATTCTTTATTCATTTCAAATACCTCCGGTATATGAATATTCTTACGTAAAAAATAGCCGCAGCAGCCATCAAAAGCTGGGTGGCGAGCTGACCCATAAAAGGACGGCTCCGGTTTTGGGGCTTGCTTCTATGTAATGGGTGGTATTAGGGATAAAGTAAAAAGACTCTCCCTTTTTAGCCCGTATTGTTTTTTTGCCCACGACAATCGTGATACTTCCCGACAAAACATAACCGAATTCTTCCCCCTCATGGGGGTTGTCGGGATAGGTGGAACCGCCGGGCTTTAAAGTAAGCCGTATCGGTTCCATAATATTTTTCTGGGCATTTGGAATAATCCATTCCACTGTGTTGCCCAGCTCCTCGTCCACTTTTTCAAAATAGTCCGAATCGTGGAAAACGATCTGTTCTTCTTTGGGGCTTTCGGAAAAAAATTCCCGGATATCCGTGCCCAGGCATTGGAGGATATCCACCAGCGTTGCAATGGAGGGAGAAGTAAGATCCCGTTCCAGCTGGGAAATAAAGCCCTTGGACAGCTCGCAGCGGTCAGCGAGTTCCTCCTGGGTAAGCCCTTTTTGTATTCGCAGTTCCTTTAGTCTGTTTCCTATTTTCATATAGCTCTCCACGTTCTTTCCATAACCGGCGAATTAAATGATAATAAACATAAAGTTTACTTTTACTAAACAAGCGCTGATATCCATTATACTAGGAGTTGAACGGATGTCAATAGGGAATGACAAAAAAGTAGGAATGTGGTATAATGAATTGCGCTGAAGCGCAAGCAGGTCATCAATTTCCTGCGGAAATTGGTGACAAGATATAATAAATTGCGCTGAAGCGTAATAAGCGATTGATTTTAGATGGAGGGATGATCCGATGGGTGAAGGAAAATATGTGGCGTATGTTTCAACCTACACGATGGGGAAAGGTGATAACCATGGAATCAAGATTTACGATGTGGATATGGAAAACGGGAGATTGCTTGAGAAAGACCAGGTAGAAATTACGAATTCTTCTTATGTAACGATTTCCCATAACAAAAAATATCTTTATTCTATTACGGATTTTGGAGTGGAGTCTTACCGAATACTGCCGGATGGCGAACTGGATCTGCTTGGCCATGCATCCATTAACGGGATGAGAGGATGCTATTTATCGACGGATTATGAAGATAAATACCTTTTCGTGGCCGGATATCATGACGGAAAAATAACGGTACTCCGTCTGGGAGAAGATGGGAAGCCGGGAGAGATTACGGATGAGATATTCCATAAAGGGCTGGGAAGCATTGCGGAGAGGAATTTCAGGCCCCACGTAAATTGCGTAAAGATGACGAGGGATAATAAATACCTTTGTGCGGCGGATCTTGGTATGGATCATGTAAAGGTATACAGGTTGAACCATGAAAAAGGAACCCTTCATCTGGCGGATGTGATCAGGAGCGAACAGGAATCAGCCCCCAGGCACCTGAAATTTTCCCCGGACGGTACGCTGCTTTACATTGTCCATGAATTGAAAAATTATATTGACGTATACGGATACCGGGAAGTGAACAATAACCCGGAATTTGAAAAATTACAGAATATTTCCACGCTGAACGATTATCATGCCAGCGGTTCTGCGGCCAGCGCCCTTAATTTTTCTACGGATTACCATTATATGGTAAGTTCCAACGCAGGAGATAACAGCGTGGTGCTTTACCGGATAGGGCATGAGAGCGGTCTGCTGAAGAAGGTGCTTTGTCTGCCGATCAGCGGCGATTATCCGAAGGATGCCGCCCTTTTCCCGGACAACAGGCATTTGGTGTCTTTGAATCACGAATCAGACACGATGACATTTTTCAATGTGGATATGGAAAAAGGGCTTCTTGTCATGAATGGGCCGGAAGTTAAGGTGGATAAACCGAATTGTATTATATTCCATAAAATATAGTTCGCGTTCGCAAAAGCACATGCTTGGTATTTTTGCTTCAAGTTTTATAAAAATCTTTCAGGTAAGAAATACGGGAAGACATATTTCCTATCATGGCATCCGCCAGCGTAAGGGCAGTCATCGCTTCGACGACGACGACAGCGCGGGGGACGATGATGGGATCGTGTCTTCCTTTTATTTGGATATGGATATTTTCCCCGTTCCGGTTTACGGTTTCCTGCTCTTGGAAAATAGAAGGAGTAGGCTTGACATAGGCGCGCAGGACGATTTCCGAGCCGTCGCTGATACCGCCTAAAATACCGCCGGCATGGTTGGTTTTCTTTCCGATTTTCCCATTTTCGGAAAGGAAAAAATCGTTGTTGGAAGAACCGTTAGCTGTACTGACCTGAACACCGTCGCCGATTTCAAAAGCTTTTATCGCACCGATAGACATCATAGCTTTTGCCAGGTTGGCATCCAGTTTTTCGAAGACGGGATCTCCGATTCCGACGGGTACTCCCTGGATACGGCATTCAATGACGCCGCCCGCCGAATCTTTGTCCGCCATACAGGAGGCCAGATATGCATTAGCTTCCTGATCTGCCTGATAATCGGGCATACAGGTGGAAGTATTGCGGATGGCTTCTTGATCAAAGGCATCGGGATTGATGCGGATAGGGCCGATGGATTTTGTATAGGTTAGGATGTGTATTCCGAGTTCTTTCAGAACTTTGGCCGCGATTGCTCCTGCGGCAACCCTTCCGATGGTCTCCCTGCCCGAAGAGCGTCCGCCCCCTCGGTAGTCGCGGAAGCCGTATTTCCGGTCAAAAGTATAATCTGCGTGGCCGGGACGGTAATAGGAAGCGATTTCGCTGTAATCCCGGGATTTTTGGGAAGTATTCCTGACAATGAGGGAAATGGGCGTACCTGTGGTAAGTCCTTCGAACGTACCGGAGAGGATTTCCACAAGGTCATCCTCCTTCCGGGGAGTAGAAATATTGGTTTGCCCTGGCTTACGCCTGTCCAAATATTGCTGGATATCTTCCTCAACAAGAGGAAGCCCCGCAGGACAGCCGTCAATTACCACGCCAAGCGCCTTTCCGTGGGATTCGCCCCAGGTAGATATTTTAAAAAAAGTACCGAATGTGGAACCGGACATAAATGGCCTCCTTCTATATTATAATAGGTGAATTTGCAAAATAGCTGTGTCTGCGCATCAGCGCAATTCATTGTACCAGTTGTCACCAGCCGCCAGGCTGCTGACCTACTTGCGCATCAGCGCAATTCATTGTACCACACCTTATAAGCGAAGTCCATGCGGTTATTGCCGATGGCAGCCAAAGTAATATAAAAATTTTATTTATAAAAGTTTTGATGACAGTATTGACGCTGGCTGTCTGCATACCTGTGATTATGAAGGTTGCAAGCGCGAATGCGTCGGAAGGTGCTACCGTCGATGTGGCGATTCAGTTTTTTGATGCTGCGGGAAATCCAGTTACTAATGTAAACGCAGGAGACCAGGTAACTATCAAAGTGACTTTAACGCCAAAAAATGAAGAGGGAACACCGGTAGGTCTTGAAAGTATAGATATGTTTTCAGCGGATATTTATATTGATGGATTTGAAGGGGTTTCCAATATTTCCTTGGAAAATCAAATGGAATATACAGGAACGTTTACAGTTGAGCCATGCTTTGATGCAAATTATATGCCTTCATGCGAAGTGGTAAATGGTCTTGCTTACTATAATATCAGCGTTAGCGCCAATGACCCCAATGTAGTAGGATACGAAGAAAAAAAACAATCCTTCGAGTTTAGCAAGAAAGAATCATTGACTACGCCGATAGCAGAGAGACCTACTGGCCCATCTACTAACCCTGGCGGCGGTGATTCCAATGAAGGCTCCGGCGGCAATTCCAATAACGGTTCCAGTTCTTCCGGCGGTTCGTCCAATCCCGCACCGGCAGCAGGAGGTGGCGGCGGTGGAGCGGCAGCACCTGCTGGCAATGGCGGAGCAGCTGGAAATGCAGGAGCTTCTACGGTAGGCGGTATTTACACGGCGACATCCATGAACAATGTTGCAGTAACGTCTCCGCTTGCAACAGTGGCGGCAGCAGCAGGGCTCAGCGAAGCAGACGTGGCAGCTGGTGCGAACGTAAGAACGTATATTTGCGACAGCCGCGGCAGAGAGATGAAGGATGCTTTGAAAGCAGTTGCAGAGACAGGCGGCAGAAGCGTTGTGGCATATCTCAATGTTGATTTATACACGATTACAAAAGCCGGTGTAATTACGAATGTCCGCAATACGGCAGCGCCGGTTACGATAACCTTTGGTTTGCCCGGTTCACTGGCAAACGCAGGACATAGTTATTCCATCCTGTGCCTGAACCCGGACGGGACACCAGCTCTCTTCGAAGATATTGATACGAACAATGCGACAATTACGATCAATGCAACGGCTTTTGGGACGTACGCAGTAGTGATTAATCCGTAATATATGATAGAAGAATAGGAAAAGATGCCCGGGCGTATGGCTTGGGCATTTTTTTGGGCGAAATAATGTATTTTGCTTTGTGGTAAGTGATAAAAAAGAACTTTGGCGGTCTTTTTTTAACAATGGAATAGACTTTATGCCCGGGGAGTGATATACTGTAATCAACAATTCGTTTTGAAAATGAGAGAAGGGAGGAAATATGACAGACAGCGAAAAACTTGATTTGTTACTTGAAAAAGTAAGTGCTATGGAAACCAAAATGGATACCATGGAAACTAAAATGGATATTATGGAGACGAATGTAAAAAATGTTAAGGCAGATGTAAAAGATATTAAGTTGATTCTTGAAAATGAAATTCGTGTAAATATCCAGCGGGTTGCAGAAGGGCATCTGGATTTATCGAGAAATCTGCATGAGGCCATGAGACCCAGTAATGAAGTGGAGATGTTGGCGATCAAAGTAAGAATGCTGGAAACGGATGTAAAAGAGTTAAAAGCGAAGCTGGCATAAAATATATATTGCAAAAAAAGTGCAAAGCCTGTGAAAGTATTCAGGACTTTGCACTTTTTAGGAATAAAATTCCAATCTTGTCCATATAATATACTAATTCTGCTTGGAGAGAAGAAAAGCGGAAAAGATGAAGCACGGTAAAAATGCTGGAATGGCAGAAAAGGGGTGAATTATGGCAAGAGGCGTCAGGAAATCGATAGAAGAGAAAATCGCCGATAAGCAGGAAGTGATCGAGGCATTGGAAGAGAGAGTTCGGAAGGAGAAGGAGGAGCTTCAGGAGCTGATCCATGAACAGAGGATGGCCAGATTAGAAAGCCTCGGGGAATTGATCGACGATTCCAATCTCAGCCTGGAAGAAGTAGCGGAGATTTTAAGGCAGCATGTAGAAAATGCGGGGGATGGAGCTGCTTAAGGGAGCATGGGGCATAATGATTCAGGGCGTTTGGAAGAGCCCGATATTCGTAGGCGGATATAGAGTGAATAGGACAAAACAAAGGAAAAGAGGCAAGACCGCTGCATAATAACAGGCAGCGATTTTGCTTTTTGTTTTGCAGGACGAGGGAGGGACGTTTTTTGCCAGTTTGTAACCGAAGCAGAAGGCAAGAACAACGCTCAGGCAGAATACGGCAATGTCACAGGCCAGATAATTTTTACCGAGAATTCCGGTATAAGTGAAAAAAATGACGGGAATGGAAAAAGCGCCGGTGTAAATCGCACAAGCATTTGCCTTGTAAATCCGGGGATACTCTTTTTGGAGCAGGATATTCTCCACGCTGCAAAATAGAAACATAGGGAAAAAAATTATTTTTATATGTTCCCATACGGATTCGTTGACAGGAACGACCAGTCCAATATACGGATTGTATCTGCTCCACTCATAAAAAAAGTGGGAAAGTGTTCCTATGAGAATGGTAAAAATGATACCGGTCAAAGTATAAAAGAATAATTTATTTTGCACGCTAACCTCCATACTGCAGCTGCGCTGCGTCGTAGGAACAGTATATGCAAAAGACAAGGCAATTATTTAACATTTTGACTGTTTTTTTAAACAAGGGACGCTGGGAATCCTTCGCGAGTTTCTTTATAATGGCATATTAAACAAAGCAAAGACAGGAAATAAGACGGAGGAATAGACTATGGACATTATTTATCAGGAAGAAAGAAGAATTTTTCATTTATATAACGATGAGATCAGTTATCTTATGATGGTGCTGCCCAACGGTCATTTGGGGCAGCTGTACTTTGGAAAAAGGATCGGGGTGGAGAAGGACTATTCCTATCTGCTGGAGATGATGCCCCGCGCAATGTCTTCTTATGTATTTGATGATGAGAAGATGTTTTCGCTGGCTCATGTGAGGCAGGAGTATGGGGTATATGGCAGTACGGATTTTCGCAGCCCGGCGATCGAGATTCTTCAGGGGAATGGAAGCAGGATTTCGGATTTCCGGTTTCAGGATTTTTCCATCACACATGGTAAACCGGAACTTTCAGGACTTCCTGCAACGTATACGGAAGCGCCGGAGGAAGGGATGACTTTAACTGTTTTTTTGGAGGATGAGGTGACGCATATCCGCCTGGAACTGTTGTATACGATTTTCGAGACAGGCGCTCTTGCGCGGAGTGCGAAAATCGTGAACGACGGGGAAGGGCCGGTGCATTTGCTGACTGCCATGAGTCTTTGCATGGATCTGCCGGACAGCGATTATGAATGGGTACAGCTTTCCGGCGCATGGGCAAGGGAAAGGCATGTAAAAGTAAGAAAGCTGGAGCAGGGAATCCAGGCGGTGGACAGCATGAGGGGGCATTCCTCTCATGAACACAATCCTTTTATTGCTTTAAAACGACCTGCCGCAGATGAGTTTCAGGGGGAAGCGATCGGTTTCAGCCTGGTTTACAGCGGCAATTTTCTGGCACAGGCCCAGGTGGATACGCATGATACTACAAGGATCTTGATGGGAATCCATCCGTCCTGGTTCGACTGGAAGCTGGATGCAGGGGAAAGCTTTCAGACGCCGGAAGCGGTAATGGTCTATTCTACGGAAGGGCTGAACGGCATGAGCCGGATTTTCCATAAATTATATGGCAAACGCCTGGCAAGGGGATATTGGAGGGACAGGGCCAGACCGGTTCTGCTCAATAACTGGGAGGCTACTTATTTTGATTTTACGAAAGAACGCCTGATAGAAATAGCAAAAAAAGCAAAAGAGTGCGGAGTCGAACTGTTCGTGCTGGATGACGGATGGTTCGGACAGCGAAGCCATGAGCGGGCGGGGCTCGGAGACTGGGTGGCCAATCCGGAACGTCTGGCAGATGGTATCGAAGGGCTGGCGGAAGAGATCGAAGGGCTTGGCATGCAGTTCGGGCTTTGGTTTGAACCGGAGATGGTAAATAAAGATTCCGACCTTTACAGGGAACATCCCGACTGGATTATCGAAACGCCGGAACGCCATAGCTCCCATGGCCGGTTTCAATATGTACTCGATTTTTCCCGAAAGGAAGTGGTGGACAAGATTTATGAAATGATGGAAAAAATACTCGGCGGTGCGAAAGTCTCTTATGTGAAATGGGATATGAACCGCAGCATTACGGAATGTTATTCCAGCGCTCTTCCGGCAGACCGGCAGGGAGAAGTGTTCCACCGGTATATTCTCGGGGTTTATGACCTGTACGACAGGCTGACTTCCAGATTTCCAAAAGTGTTGTTCGAGTCCTGCGCCAGCGGCGGGGGGAGGTTTGATCCAGGCATCCTTTATTATGCGCCTCAGGGATGGGCGAGCGACGATTCGGATGCAGTGGAAAGACTGAAGATCCAGTATGGCACTTCCTTCTGCTATCCTGTCAGCAGTATTGGAAGCCATGTTTCAATGGCGCCGAATCATCAGGTATACCGTAATACTCCTTTGCATACGCGGGCAAATGTGGCATATTTTGGCACTTTCGGATATGAGCTGGATTTGAACAAACTTTCGGACAGAGAGCAGGAGCAGGTGAAGGAACAGATCCGTTTCATGAAAAAATACAGAGAGGTATTGCAGTTCGGAGATTTTTACCGTTTAAAAAGCCCTTTTGACGGCAATGTAACGGCCTGGATGGTTGTCAATGAGAAACGGACGCTGGCTCTTGTAGGCTGGTATCGGGTTTTGTGCGGGGTGAATATGCCCTTTACGAGAATAAAGCTGCAAGGGCTGAAAGATGAATACCGCTATGAGATTGCCGGGCGGGAAGGATGGTATTTTGGAAATGAACTGATGAATCTCGGGCTGATAACGACGGATTACGCTTCCGGGGAGGGGGCAGAAGGGGAATTATACAAGGGGGATTTTGATTCCGGAATTTTTGTACTTGCGGCAAAGGGCATGGAGCAGTAAAAGGAGCGGCGGTGCTTTCGGCCGGAAGTGAGGATATAAATAAAAAAAAGAAGAAAAGGAGTTTGGAATGAAACCATATATTCATAAGGTGCAATATTATGAAACGGACAAGATGGGGATCACCCACCATTCCAATTATATACGATGGATGGAAGAGGCCAGGGTGGATTTTATGGAACAAATCGGATGGGGCTATGACAAGATGGAAGACTGCGGGATCATTTCCCCGGTGATCGGCGTGGAATGCGATTATAAAAAAAGCACTACTTTTAACGACCGCATTCGGATCGAGATGGAAGTAGAGGGGTATAACGGCATCAAACTGACGTTAAAGTATGTGATGAGGGATATCTATACGGAAAATATTGTCGCGCTGGGAGAGTCCAGGCATTGCTTTCTGAGCCGGGACGGGAGTCCCATCGCTCTCAGGAAGCAGTTCCCGGAGCTGGATAACGTATTGAAGATCGGCTGGAAAAACGAAGAGGATTCCGTGGATTAAGACAGCGAAAAATGGACAGACTGTATACCGGAAGCGAAAAAGTTTAGGAAGGATACAGGAGGTTCAGAATGGGAATGGATTTTAAGAACAGTGAAACAAAGGACAATTTGATGAGGGCTTTTGCAGGGGAAAGCCAGGCGAGGAACCGGTATACCTTTGCTGCCGGACAGGCGAAAAAGGAAAATCTTTATGTGGTCAGCGCGGTATTTCGTTATACGGCGGATCAGGAAAAGGAACATGCGGAAGTATTCTACAATCATTTGAAGAAGCTGGCCGGAGAAACGATACAGGTGGACGGAGGCTATCCGGTGGATCTGGCGGACGACGTGGCGAAGCTTCTGCGCATGGCCCAGCATAACGAATATGAAGAACATGATCCGGTATATAAGGAGTTTGGAGATAAAGCCAAAGCGGAAGGATTTTTGGATGTGGCTTCTTCTTTTTACAGGATTGCGGAGATCGAAAAGATCCATGGGGATCGCTTTGGACGGCTGGCGGAATTGCTGGAGCAGAATAAACTGTTTGTATCGGATGTAAAAACGACATGGATATGCCTGAACTGCGGTTACGTTTTCGAAGGGGAGAAAGTTCCCGGGAAATGTCCGGTATGCGATCATGACAGAGGATATTTTATCCGGTTCGAGCTGTCGCCTTATGAAAACAAGTATACGAGGTAAAGTGGGTAAAACGGCAAGGGTCTCTTCCTGAAGAACGGGAATCAATTTTGACAGCCTGGGCAGCAGACAGAAGGGAGCGGGAAGAGAATGGCAAAGAATGGGCAGAAGGCCGCCGGGCTGGGGGCTTGGCAGGTATATTTTCTTGTGCTGGCTTCGGAAAATGGATTTTCTAAATATTCCGGTAAAGTGGTATCAACCGGACGCAACCGCCCGCTATTCGCCGTCCGGGCTCATTGCGGGCTTTTAGTGACATCCGTGTCACCAAATTGCTGCTCTCTGAACGGAATATTAAGAAAATCTCATTTCCCTGCACAAAGCAGCTGCGAAAATATACCTGCCAAGCCCCCAGCCCGGCGGCCTTCTGCCCGTTCTTTGCCGCTCTCTTCCCGCTCCCTTCTGTCTGCTGCCCAGGTTGCCAAAATTGATTCCCGTTCTTCAGGAAGAGGGCTTGTCTGGATACATAAAATATAGTAGTATATTTGGTAAGGGGAACTGGCGGGAGATAGGGATAGCGGGAAGAGGACAGAGGATGAGAGGACGAAAAGGAAAAAATACGGTTGTCTTAGCGGCGCTTTTGGCTGCGGTCATGCTGGGCGGATGCGGAGGAAGCAAGACGCCTTCCATTGATGAGGGAATGGCGGCAGTGGCGGCTCTCGATTATGTGGGGGCGTTGCAATGTTTTGATAAGGCGATGGTGGACGGAGAAGATCTGCGGCTTTTATATAGAGGACAGGGGCTTGCTTATATGGGGCTGACCCAATACGATAAGGCGGTGGAAGCTTTTGGGAAAGCGCTTGGGTCCGGCAGCGGGCGGGTGGATGAGATCGATTATGATATCAATTATTATTTAGCCGTTGCATATTACAAGATGGGGGATAGCAATAGCAGTATTGGCGCATACAATGCGATTATAGCCATGAACCCGAAGGACAGGCTGGCTTACCGCCTGAGGGGGAGCGTGAGGATTGCCGACGATTATGAGAAGGCAAAGGCGGATTTTGACAAGGCGATTTCTTTGGCAGCGGAGGATTACGACCAGCTGATCGATATCTATCTGGTGTTGGAAAGGAACGGTTATAAAGAAGCGGGACAGGAGTATTTTCAGACGGCTCTTGCCAGCGATACGAAGACTATGACCGATTATCAAAGAGGCAGGATCTATTATTATCTGGAAGATTACGATAATGCCAGGAATTATTTGGAAAAAGCCAGGAAGTCGGAAGGGGTTGAGGCGGTTCTTTTATTGGGGCAGACCTATGAAGAACTCGGCGACCTTAATTATGCGATCAGCGTCTATAGCAGCTTTATAGAAGGCGACCAGACGAATGCCAGCGTATATAACCGCCTTGGCCTGTGTAAAATGGAGCTGAAAGCATATGACGAAGCTCTTATGGCATTCCAGGCAGGAATGAATGTGGAAAACTGTACGATCATGCAGACACTGAAATTTAACGAAATCGTCACTTATGAAAGACTGGGGCAGTACCAGACGGCGGCGAGCCTGATGAACAGTTATTTGTCCACGTATCCCGATGATGCGGCGGCACAGAGGGAGTATACATTTTTAAAAACACGGTAATAGAGATAGCACAAGATGTTGTGTCTGCATAAAAATGTTGACGGGATATCTTGTGCATTTTGTTGACTTTTGATTGGGCGGATGATACAATTCCCATATGTGGTGCGAGAAGAACTTCTAATTTGCATTGGCAATTTGCGATCACGGCAAAGGCTGTTTTATAGGTACCAGGGAGGTCAGGATGTTTCATGTAATTAAAAGAGATGGCGAAGTTGCGGATTTTACGTTGGTTAAAATCAACGATGCCATTGTAAAAGCCTTTCAGGCGACGGATATGCAATATACGAACGATATCGTGGATTTATTGGCGCTGCGTGTAACGGCGGAATTCCAAGGCAAAGTAAGGGATGGGAGAGTCCATGTGGAAGACATTCAGGACAGCGTGGAAAAGGTGCTGGAACAGGCGGGGTACGCGGAGACGGCAAAAGCATTTATCCTTTATCGCAAACAGAGGGAGAAGATGCGCAATATGAAATCTACGATCCTCGATTATAAAGACGTGGTGAACAGCTATGTAAAGGTAGAGGACTGGCGGGTAAAAGAAAATTCCACGGTAACGTATTCGGTCGGGGGGCTGATCCTGAGCAACTCCGGGGCGGTTACGGCGAATTACTGGCTTTCGGAAATCTATGATAACGAGATTGCGGAGGCGCACAGGAACGCGGATATCCATATCCACGATCTTTCCATGCTGACCGGTTATTGTGCCGGCTGGTCGCTGAAGCAGTTAATACAGGAAGGGCTGGGCGGCATTACAGGCAAGATCACATCCGCTCCGGCGGCGCATCTTTCCGTATTATGCAATCAGATGGTAAACTTTCTTGGGATTATGCAGAATGAATGGGCGGGCGCACAGGCATTTTCTTCTTTTGACACCTATCTGGCTCCTTTTGTTAAGGTGGATGGCCTGGCTTACCCGGAAGTGAAAAAATGTATTGAATCTTTTATTTATGGCGTGAATACGCCCAGCCGGTGGGGGACACAGGCTCCTTTTTCCAATATTACCCTGGATTGGACCGTGCCGGATGATCTGGCGGAACTGCCGGCGATCGTGGGCGGCAGGGAGATGGATTTTAAATATAAAGACTGTAAAAAAGAAATGGATATGGTAAATAAGGCGTTTATCGAAACGATGATAGACGGGGACGCCAATGGAAGGGGATTTCAATATCCTATTCCTACCTATTCCATTACCAGGGATTTTGACTGGTCGGACAACGAAAACAACCGGCTGCTGTTTGAAATGACAGCAAAATACGGAACTCCATATTTTTCCAACTATATTAATTCGGATATGGAACCAGGGGATGTGCGCAGCATGTGCTGCAGACTGCGGCTGGATTTGAGAGAATTGAGAAAAAAGACGGGAGGCTTCTTCGGTTCCGGCGAAAGCACCGGAAGCGTAGGCGTAGTAACGATCAATATGCCGCGTCTGGCGTATCTGTCCGCGAATAAGGATGATTTTTACAGACGGTTGAACCGGATGATGGATATTGCCGCCCGCTCCCTGAAAATCAAGAGGGGAGTGATAACGAAGCTTCTGGAAGAAGGGCTCTATCCTTACACGAAGCGTTATCTGGGGAATTTTAATAATCATTTTTCAACGATCGGACTGGTGGGGATGAACGAAGCGGGCCTGAATGCCAACTGGCTCAGGGCGGATTTGAGCGACGGGAAGACCCAGGAGTTTGTAAAAGAAGTATTGAACCATATGAGGAACCGGCTTTCCGATTATCAGGAAATGTACGGGGATTTGTATAATCTGGAGGCTACTCCGGCAGAAAGCACGGCTTATCGTCTGGCGAAGCATGATAAAAAAAGATGGCCCGGTATTCAGACGGCGGGAAGCGAGGGGGATACGCCTTACTATACCAATTCCTCCCATCTTCCGGTGAATTATACGGCGGATATTTTTGATGCGCTGGATATTCAGGACGAACTTCAGACTCTATATACATCGGGTACGGTGTTCCACGCTTTTTTGGGCGAAAAACTGCCGGACTGGAAGGCGGCGGCGGGTCTGGTCAGAACGATTGCCGAGAATTACAGGCTGCCCTATTATACGATGTCGCCGACTTATTCGATCTGCCGGCAGCACGGATACCTGGCAGGGGAGAAAAAAATATGCCCGCATTGCGGCAAGGCGACGGAGGTATACAGCCGTATTACCGGATATTACCGGCCGGTACAGAACTGGAACGATGGAAAACTCCAGGAATATGCAAACCGCAAGGAATACGACGCGGAGAATTCCTGCCTGAAGCGGCCGTCGGCGAGCCTTGTGACGCTGTCAGGGAAGGCTGAAAGGGCGGATGTAAAGATAAAACGGCCGGAAAATATAAAGTATCTCTTTACGACAAAAACATGTCCCAACTGTAAGCTGGCAAAGGAATATTTGCAGGGGGAACAGTATGTGACGATAGATGCAGAAGAAAATACGGAGCTGGCGTACAGGTATGGAGTCATGCAGGCGCCTACGCTGGTAGTTGTAAACGGAGACGATTTTAAAAAGTACGTTAATGTTTCAAACATAAGGAAGTATATGGATGCTGTAGTACAATCTTCTATTTCATAAATCAAATTCAGATCAGGGGAAAGGAGTACGAAAAGAGATGGAAAATATTTATTTAAGGGTAAAAGGCATCATTAAGCAGGATGACAAATATCTTTTGATCAAAAGATGGGTGGACGACAGGATCCCGGATCCGTTTTTATGGGAGTTCGTGGATGCGGAAGTGAACTACGGGGAGGCGCCTGACGAGGCTGTCATCAGGGCGATTGAGGAAATTCTTTCGGTGGAAGGAAGAATAGAACGCATTGTTTATACATGGTCCAATATGATCGGAGATTCCCAATGCGTGGGAATCGCTTATATCTGCTCTCTGGAAGATGACAGCAGCATTATACTTGGAGAAGAATATGGGGAATGGGAATGGGTGGAAAGAGACCAGTTTCCGGAGTATATTGAGAATAAATATGTGCTGAATGATTTGGAAGGTTTGGAACTATAGAGGGATAAGAGGAGAAAAGGAATGATTCAAAAACTGACGGAAAAAATTAAAAAAACGAAAGCCCCTGTGGTGGTGGGACTGGATCCTATGCTGGATTATATCCCGGAACATATTGCCCGGAAGGCGTATCAGGAGTTTGGCGAGACGTTGGAGGGGGCAGCGGAGGCTGTCTGGCAGTTTAATAAGGAAATCATTGATCATATCTGGGATTTGATTCCGGCAGTGAAGCCTCAGATTGCGATGTATGAACAGTTTGGCCTGGAAGGGCTTAAGGTTTTTAAGAAAACGTTGGATTATTGCAAGGAAAAAGATCTTGTCGTGATCGGAGACATCAAAAGGGGCGATATCGGCTCCACTTCCAAAGCCTACGCGGTCGGGCATCTGGGAAGAGTCCAGGTCGGGGGGAAATCTTATGCAGGTTTTGATGAAGATTTTGCCACGGTAAATCCTTATTTCGGCACAGACGGCATAAAGCCTTTTATCGATGTGTGCAAACAGGAAAAGAAGGGGGTTTTCATTTTGGTGAAGACGTCTAATCCAAGCAGCGGCGAATTTCAGGATCGTTTGGCGGATGGACGGCCTTTGTATGAGATTGTCGGAGAAAAGGTGGCTGAATGGGGCGAATCCTGCATGGGGGATTCCTACAGCTATGTGGGTGCAGTGGTAGGCGCGACTTATCCGGAGATGGGAAGAGTATTGCGCCGGATCATGCCTAAGGCATATATTCTCGTACCCGGCTATGGCGCTCAGGGGGGAAAAGGAGAGGATCTTGTGGATTTCTTCCATGAAGACGGTCTGGGAGCTATTGTCAATTCTTCCAGAGGAATTATTGCGGCTTATCAGCAGGAAAAATACGCGAAGTTCGGAGCGCAGCATTTTGGAGAAGCGGCCCGCGCGGCGGTGGAAGATATGAGAGACGACATTATGTCTGCTTTGAACCGGAGAGGGTGAATATAACAGGTTGTAACGGGATGCATAACGGTTGCACCCTAATAGTAAATATGGTAAAATTGGGGAAATATTTCGCAATGGAATGATAAATGATAATAGATAAAACCTGTGACGCGGAGGATTACGGATATATGGAACAGTATAAAGAGGAATTTATTCGATTTATGGTAGACAGCCAGGTGCTGAAATTCGGAGAGTTTACTTTGAAAAGCGGGCGCAAATCCCCTTTTTTTATGAATGCCGGGGGATATGTGACGGGAACGCAGTTAAGGAAACTGGGAGAATATTATGCCAGGGCGATTCATGACAACTACGGTTTGGATTTCGATGTACTGTTCGGCCCCGCATATAAGGGAATTCCGCTCAGTGTGGCAACGGCTATGGCGATCAGTGAGTTATACGGCAAAGATGTAAAATATTGTTCTAACCGGAAGGAAGAGAAAGACCATGGCGATACCGGCATTCTTTTAGGAAGCAAATTAAAGGATGGAGACAGGGTCGTAATCATAGAGGATGTGACTACCTCTGGCAAGTCGATTGAAGAAACGTTTCCTATATTGAAGGCACAGGCGGACGTGGAGATCAAAGGGCTTATGGTATCCTTGAACCGTATGGAAAAGGGACAGGGAGAAATGAGCGCGCTGCAGGAAATCAAGGAAAAATACGGATTTGATGCTAATGCCATCGTAACGATGGGAGAGGTAGTGGAATATTTGTATGGCAGACCGTATCATGGTACAATATATATTGATGATGAATGTAAGGCGTCGATCGACGCATACTATAAGCAATACGGCGCAAGAGAATAAGGAAAACAGGAATGGAGGAAGGGCATGGAAGAAAAAATATATAAGACCATGAGCGGCTCGGGAGCTTTGAATATTGTAGTGGGAGTAGTCACCCTGGTGGCCGGGATTACAGGAGGAGTTCTTCTGATTATAAGCGGAGCGAAGCTGCTTTCGAGCAAATCAAAGATACTGTTTTAGCAAGGGTGGGCATTTCCGGAAAAGGAATGCCCATTCGGAGATTAAACGATAATGGAGGCATGGCTGTTAAAATGGTTCAGAAAAAAGGCCGCAAGGGAAAAAAGAGAAGCGGTTATATATTTACGGTACGGAAGCACCCGGAAAAGGGAATTATGTCAACGATTTTGGGCACGCTTTCGATTCTTTCGGTGGGAGCCGCAGTCTATCTGGCATACAGGAACGGAGGGGATGCGCTGCCGCAGTATGGGGCCGCCGTATTTCTTGTCACTCTTTTTTCCATAGCAGGGTTGGTACTCGGCATATTGTCCAGAATAGAGAAGGATAACTATTATTTGTTTCCCCATTTGGGCATAGGGCTGAACGTGCTTTGCCTTGCGATGATTAGTTTTATTTTATATGCCGGAATATAAGTGGAACAGGAGCGGAACAGCGGTATGGATATGGCAGAAAATGTAAAAGAAAGATATGAACTGGCAAAGGAACGTATTTTGGAAGTTTTGGAGGAGGACGGCGTCCGGGGGGAATACGGCATATATTTCCGAAAAACGGCGGCCTTTGTAGGAGAAATGACAGATGCCTATGATTATGTGGACAGCGGAAAGCTGTATGAGGCATCTTTGGAAGAATTGCAGGAAAGAAACCGGAGACTGTACAGGGACATCCTGCCCGGGAATTATGACGGAAGTTATGGAAATCCATCTTATGCCGTAAAAAAATTGGGAGATGGCTACGGACAGCTTCTTTCTTTTCTTTATACGGAGTTAAGGAGCCTGATCGCTTTTGCTTATGAAACGAATCTGTTTGAAATGACGATTCGGATGGAATTGTTCCTCGAAATATACAGCGCTTTTACCTGTGCGGAGGAAGAGGGAAAAGAAGCACCGGATTATGAGGAGATCAGGCAGATCATTTATTGGTTTGTCAGCGATTATTCGGAATTGTCAGCGAAAAAGCGCCTTCGGGAACAGCTTTGCCCGGAGGAAGATTTTGCGTTGAGGATTATTATGGACAGCGATTTGGAGGATATACGGTATCTGTATTATTTTGGAGAATATATTACGGAGGAAGAACTGGAAACAGCAAAGCATTTGAATGGAATGAGGCCGGAAGAGATCAGGCGGATGGCCGATACCTACACCGAAGGATACCGGATCGGTTTTGAAGTGTATGAAAAGGATATTTCGAAAAAGAAAACCGTGAATATTCTCTATTGCCTTGGGTTTGAACGGATGATAAGGGCGGCGGTGGAAAATTTTGCAAAAATGGGACTGAGTCCCGCCATATACAGGGCAAGGGAAAGCGTCCTGTGGGGAAAAAGCATTCGTAAAAATGGGTTTTACGGGGCTATCGCCAACAGGCAGTATGAGTATGATCATAAAGAGGATCAGGCGCTGTATTTGGACAGACAGTATACCAACCGCAGACTGGAAGTAATGAAAGAGGCTTTTGAGGCTCTCAAAGAAGAAGCGGCATTGCTTGGCGGACCTGCGGTAGTGGAAGTGTTTGGGGAAGAGCCCTTTGTGCCGGAGGTAAAGGAGGAGGCTTTAAAACTTTCCGAAAAGCAGCAAAAACTGGAAGTGGATGCCATGGCAGCAGCGGGAGAACTGAGAAATGAATATATCAGAGGGGAAGAACGGAGCTATACAATCATTGCTTTTCCGGTTCCTTCGATCGGGGAAAAATATGAAGAAATCTTTGATGAGACCGTCAGGATCAATACGTTGGACTATAACCTTTACCGGGAGATCCAGCAGACGATGATCGAGGCATTGGACAGAGCGGATCATGTGACAATAAAGGGGATGGGAAAAAACAGGACGGATTTGAAAATAAAACTTCATGAACTGAACGACCCGGATAAAGAAACAAACTTTGAAAACTGTGTGGCGGATGTGAATATTCCGGTGGGCGAAGTATTTACCTCCCCGCTTTTAAAAGGAACGGAAGGTCTGCTCCATGTAAGTCGGGTCTTTTTAAACGGATTGGAATACAGAGACCTGGAAATGACTTTTACCGATGGAATGATAAGCAGTTATCGCTGCGGAAATTTTGCGTCGGAAGAGGAAAACAAAAAATATATCAAGGATCATGTTCTGTTCCGGCATGACACGCTGCCTATGGGTGAGTTTGCCATTGGAACCAATACGGCTGCCTATGTTATGGCGAAAAAATACGGGATCGGGGATAAACTGCCCATATTGATTGCAGAGAAGATGGGGCCGCACTTTGCGGTAGGGGATACCTGTTATTCCCATGAAGAAGAGCTGGTTACTTACAATCCGGACGGAAAGGCGATGGCTGCCAAAGAAAACGAAGTGTCGGCGCTGCGCCATACGAACAAGGGAAAGGCTTATTTTAACTGCCATACGGATATTACAATCCCTTATGATGAACTGGGAGAATTGGCAGCGGTGGACAGGGACGGAAAGAAGGAAGCGATTATCAGGGAAGGACGTTTTGTCCTGAAAGGATGCGAAGCCTTGAACCGCCCGCTGGATGAATAGAAAATATGCGAAAATATGGGTTGCGTGTGAAAACATTTTTTAGTAAACTAAGAAATGGAACAATATATGTTTAAAGGAGATAAAACGGTTATGGCAAGGGTTGGGATTGTAATGGGAAGCGATTCGGATATGCCGGTTATGGCAAAGGCCGCCCAGGTTTTGGATGAATTGGGGATTTCTTATGAAATGAGGATTATTTCGGCTCACAGAGAGCCGGATGTGTTTTTTGAATATGCGAATATGGCGGAAGAAAAGGGATTTAAGGTAATTATCGCGGGAGCGGGCATGGCGGCCCATCTGCCGGGCATGTGCGCGGCAATTTTTCCCATGCCGGTGATCGGTATTCCAATGCATACCACTTCTTTAGGAGGTAGGGATTCCCTTTATTCCATCGTTCAGATGCCGTCAGGGATTCCGGTAGCGACGGTGGCGATTAACGGCGGAGCCAACGCGGGTATTCTGGCAGCGAAGATACTCGCCGTTTCCGATGAGGAGTTGTTGAAAAAGCTGAAGGATTACAGCAGTTCTTTGAAAGATAGCGTACAGGCAAAAGATGAAAAACTTCAGGAATTGGGCTATAAAGGTTATATGAAATAAAGAAGCGGGCGGAGGAAAAAGGAATGGACTATAAGAAGGCCGGTGTAGACATTGAGGCTGGGTACCAATCGGTAGAATTAATGAAAAAATATGTGAAAGAAACGATGCGTCCGGAGGTGCTTGGCGGTTTGGGCGGTTTTTCCGGGGCATTTTCCCTTTCATCGATTAAAAATATGGAAAAGCCTACTCTTGTGTCGGGAACGGACGGTGTAGGCACCAAACTGAAACTGGCATTTTTGATGGATAAACACGATACGGTAGGAATTGACTGTGTTGCCATGTGTGTGAATGACATCGCATGTGCGGGCGGAGAGCCTTTATTTTTTCTCGATTACATAGCGTGCGGCAAGAATTATCCGGAGAAGATCGCGACGATCGTAAAAGGCGTGGCGGAAGGATGCAAACAGTCAGGCGCGGCGCTGATCGGCGGAGAGACGGCGGAGATGCCGGGCTTTTATCCGGAGGACGAATATGATCTGGCCGGGTTTGCAGTAGGCGTGGTGGATGAAAAAGATTTGATTACCGGACAGGATATCGGGCAGGGCGATGTTCTCATCGGCATTGCGTCTTCCGGCGTACACAGCAATGGTTTTTCCCTGGTCAGAAAAGTATTCGATATGACGAAGGAAAGTCTGGATACCTATTATGATGTGCTGGGAAAAACATTGGGCGAGGCGTTGATCGAGCCTACCAAAATATATGTGAAGGCATTGAAAGAGATAAGGGACGCCGGCATCAGGATAAAAGGCTGCAGCCATATCACGGGCGGAGGCTTTTATGAAAATATTCCAAGGATGCTGCCGGAGGGAATGCGGGCCGTTATCAGGAAGGACAGTTACGAGGTGCCGGCTATTTTCCGGCTGTTGCAGGAAAAAGGCGGTTTGGAAGAAAAAATGATGTATAATACATATAATATGGGAATCGGTATGGTATTAGCCGTAGAAGAAAGCCAGGCGGAACAGGTGATGGAGGCAGTTCGCAGGGCCGGGGAAAGTCCATACAGGATAGGGTATGCCGAGTCCGGCGAAAAAGGGGTAGTTTTATGCTGAGAGTAGTCGTGTGCGTCTCCGGCGGCGGAACAAATCTCCAGGCAATGATCGACGGTATAAAAGAGGGCCGTATCAACAATGCCGGAATTGTACGGGTGATCAGCAACAACAGAGACGCTTATGCGTTAAAACGGGCAGAGGAAAATCATATTCCGGGAGTATGTATCTCTCCGAAGGATTATGCGGACAGGGAGGCATTCCATAAGGCGCTGTTGGAAGCCGTAAGGGAGGCGGAACCGGATCTTATCGTGCTGGCAGGATTCCTTGTGGTGATTCCGAAGGAAATGATTGCGGAATACACGAATAAAATTATTAATATACATCCTTCGCTGATCCCGTCTTTTTGTGGGACAGGATATTACGGGATGAAGGTGCACGAAGGCGCGCTGAACCGAGGTGTAAAAATCACCGGGGCGACGGTGCATTTTGTAGATGAAGGCACGGATACCGGTCCGATTCTGCTGCAGAAACCGGTGGAAATCATGGAAGGCGATACGCCGGAAATATTGCAGAGGCGGGTTATGGAAGAGGCTGAATGGATACTGTTGCCGGAGGCTGTCGATGCGATAGCGAATGGCCGGGTGGAAATAAAGGATAACAGGTGCAGAATCTTAAAAAACAGAAAGGATAGTGGTGTTTCATGAAAGTTTTAATCGTCGGGAGCGGCGGAAGAGAACACGCGATCGCTTTGAGCGTGGCCAAAAGCCCGAAAGTGGATCAAATATACTGTGCCCCCGGGAATGCCGGTATCGGCGGGCTGGCGCAGTGTGTTCCGATTGGAGCCATGGAATTCGATAAAATTGTAGCCTTTGCAAAGGAAAAAGAGATTGATCTGACGATCGTGGGTATGGATGATCCTTTGGTGGGAGGCTTGGTAGACGAACTGGAGAAGGCAGGGTTAAGAGCCTTTGGACCGAGGAAAAATGCGGCGATATTGGAAGGAAGTAAGGCATTTTCCAAAGATCTGATGAAAAAGTACCATATTCCTACGGCGGAATATGAAAATTTTGACGATGCAGAGGCGGCGGAGGCTTATCTGGAAAACGCACGGTTTCCCGTGGTGCTGAAAGCAGACGGGCTTGCTTTGGGAAAAGGGGTATTGATCTGCGAGAATTTGGAAGAAGCAAAGGAAGGCGTAAAATCTATTATGCTGGATAAGAAATTCGGCTCGGCCGGCAGTCGGATGGTAATTGAAGAATTTATGACCGGCCGGGAAGTATCGGTGCTTTCTTTTGTAGACGGGAAGACGATTAAGACCATGACTTCGGCCCAGGATCATAAAAGAGCCATGGACGGGGATATGGGCTTGAATACGGGCGGAATGGGGACTTTTTCTCCGAGTCCGTTTTATACGAAAGAAATCGATGAGTTTTGTATGAAATATATTTACCAGCCTACGGTAGATGCCATGGCGGCCGAGGGAAGGGAATTTAAGGGAGTGATTTTCTTTGGCCTGATGCTGACGGAAAAGGGACCGAAAGTGCTGGAATATAATGCCCGCTTCGGCGATCCGGAAGCACAGGTAGTGCTGCCCAGAATGAAAAACGATATGATAGAGGTAATTGAGGCATGCATTGACGGGAAATTGGATGAAATAGATCTGCAATTTGAGGACAATGCGGCAGTCTGTGTAGTTCTTGCTTCCGAAGGATATCCGGTAGCATACGAAAAGGGTTATTTGATACAGGGGTTGGAAAGCTTTGAAGGAAAAGACGGTTATTATTGTTTTCATGCCGGAACAAAGAAAACAGAGGAAGGAATCGTGACGAACGGCGGAAGGGTCCTGGGTATTACAGCAAAGGGAAGGGAGTTGAAGGAAGCCAGGGAAAACGCCTATCGGGCTGTGCAATGGGTTACTTTTGAAAATAAGTACATGCGCAATGATATAGGAAAAGCGATTGAGGAGGTATAAGGGGTATGGGTATCACGGATAAAGAAGCGCTCAGGATGGAAGCATTGGGTATCACCAACTATAACAGGCCGTATGTATGCGATAATTGCGGCGGACTCATGGAGTTTAAAGGGTGCGGCGAATACGAATGCGAAGACTGCCATACGAAGGGGTTTGATGACTATGGCAAGGTAAGGAATTATATTGAGCTTCACAGGGGGGCGAACGCGGCGGAAATCGAATCGAAAACCGGAGTAACGCAGAAATCGATTCGGCAGATGTTAAAGGAATCCAAACTTGAGATCACCGCTGATTCCGTAGCATTTATGAGATGCGAGATCTGCGGGGTGAATATTCGTTCGGGCAGATTCTGCCCCAAATGCGAGGCTTCTTATCATAAGGAAAAAGAAAAGCAAATGAGGGAAAAATTAAAAGGATTTGGATTGGAAAACGAAGAAGAAAGAAGGGAACGCCAGAAAGGCGAAAAACGCTTCCTTCGCGACGAGTAGGAAACATTTTCCTGAAAGTACATTTTTGGAAATACTTTCCTGAAAAAACACTTTCCTGGAAATACGGATCAGAGAGGAAATACGGATGAGGACAACATTAGGAAGAAAAATTGTTACAATTATGTCGGGCATTATTTTGGCAGCCGCCATGTTTATCAATACGCCTGCGGAAGTTATGGCCTATCAGCCTACGGTGGGAATTGTATCAGCGGCCGCAGCGAAGGTAAGAAAAGAGCCAAATACATCAAGCGATGTGGTTGGAAGCGTATTGAAGGGCAGCAGCGTTACGGTGACGGATGAGGTGACGGATAGTGCGGGATCAAAATGGTATAAAGTAACGTTCGAGGGGAATACAGGTTATATACGTTCTGATTTGCTGATCAAGGCGACGGTGAGTACGCCGAATACCGTTCAGACTACGACCCAGACCGTACCGGTTATTACGGCAGGAAGCAAGCCGGCGGCGACTACGGCGACTCCGATTGCGGAGACAAAAGCATATGTTAATTATAAAAGCGTTGTCGTGCGCCAGGGGGCTTCTACGGATCATGAGGTGATGGGATCTGTGACGGAAAATACGTCTGTGATTATTACCGGGGAAGCAAACGGGGCAAATGGAAGAAAATGGTATCAAATCCGTTATACCAACCAATCGGGCAGGGAAGTAATCGGCTTTGTAAGGGCGGATCTGCTGACGGTAGGAGACCCGCCGGCTGCGGCTGCAGCACCGGAAGCTCCTGCGGATGAGCCGGCGGAACCCGCACCGGAAGAAGGCGCGGAAGCCGGGGCAGGAGAAGGAGGAGAAGGAACGGAAGCGCCGGAAGGGGAAGAGGCTCCCCCGGATGGAAGCGAAGAGGCTCCCACTGAAGCTCCGGCAGAAGCCCCCGCAGAAGATCCGGCCCCTGCGGAACCTCAGGCAAAACCCGATTATGAAATGGTATTTACTCAGAATGACCAGGGAGTGGAAGAATGGTTTTTATATGATAATATTAACGGTACAAGACAGGCGCTGTCCAATCTCCAGGCTGCGGCGGAAGCCGGGGCAAACAGAGGGGATGCGGATGAAGAAGAACTTTCCGTCCAGAAAATTATTATTATTGCTTTAGGGGCGGCAGTGGCAATTCTCGTGATCGTAATCGTGCTTCTTTTGTTCAAAATCAAAGATCTGAATGACGATGAGTATGACGATGATGATGACGATGACGATGACGAAGAAGATGATGACGATGATGAGGAAGACGATGACGAGGAAGATGATGAGGAAGAAGAGAAAGAAAAGAAAAAACCTCGTAAAAGATCTATGGCGGATAGTCTGAAAGCGGTAAATAATGCTGGTTCCGCAAAGATTGCCCGGGAAAAGGAAAAGGGAATCACGATTAAGAATGTGGAATATATTCCGGAAGAAGAGCCTTTTGAACCGGGAAGACCTGTCGTATCGAAGCCACAGACAAAAAGAAAAGCGAAAAATTTTCTGATTGACGATGATGAATTCGAGTTTGAGTTTCTGAATATGGATGACAGAAATTGATGCCTTTACGAAAAGGCCGGATAAAGGAATGGGGTATATGGGAAAGCCTGTATACCCTGTATCTGTTATAATTATATAGTTAATATATGGAACAGTGGAATGCCTGAGGGAAGGAAAGCGGATATCGGTATATGATAATAGAAATTGATTTTAACAGCGATGAAGCCTTGTACTTACAGCTTAGAAACCAGATTATTCTCGGGATCGCGACGGCCAGGATCAGAGAAGGAGATGAATTGCCCTCAGTGAGACAGTTAGCAGGGGATATCGGCATTAATATGCATACGGTGAATAAGGCGTATGCCGTTCTAAAACAGGAGGGGTTTGTAAAGGTAGACCGGCGCAGGGGTGCAGTGATCGCTATTGACACGGACCGCGCGGAAACAATAAGAGAACTTCGGAAGGAATTAAAAGTTATTCTTGCAAAAGTAAGCTGTAAGAATATTTCCAGAGAAGAAGTACATGCTCTTATTGATGAAATATATGAAGATTATGGAGGAATCGATTGATGCAGCCAAAGTTCACGGAAAAGGCAAAGACAGCGTTGATGCTGGCAGAGAAAACGGCGGCGGGCCTGAGGCAGGGATATGTAGGAACCGAACATATTCTGGCAGGGCTTTTAAAGGAAGGGACGGGAGTCGCCGCAAAAGTGCTCGTGGAGAACGGAGTAGAGGAAAAGCAGCTTTTGGAAATGATCCGGGAACTGATTACGCCGGATACAGGAGTGCTTGCAAAAGATAGAGACGGATATTCCCCCAGGGCAATGAAAGTGCTGGAAGAGGCGCATCGCCAGGCGGAACGTTTTGAAACGGGATGTACGGGAACGGAGCATATTCTGCTGGCTCTTGTAAAAGAGGGGGAGAACGTGGCAGTCAGATTGCTGAATACGATGGGAATATCTTTACAAAAGGTCTATGTGGATACGCTGATAGCCATGGGGCAGGATGGCGCGTTATACAAAGAAGACTTGGCGAAAAAACAGGGCGGAAGGAAAAAAGGGGGAGCTTCCGTGCTGGAGCAATACAGCCGCGATCTGACCGCCCTTGCCAGAAAAGGAGAATTGGATCCGGTTATCGGGCGGGAAGATGAAATAGGCAGAGTAATCCAGATATTGAGCAGGAGAACAAAGAATAATCCCTGTCTGATCGGAGAACCTGGCGTTGGAAAAACTGCGGTAGTGGAAGGCCTGGCCCTTCGGATTGTAGCCGGAGAGGTGCCGTTTACGGTGCAGGATAAACGGGTAATGACCCTTGATTTATCGGGGATGGTTGCCGGGAGCAAGTATCGGGGAGAGTTTGAGGAGAGAATTAAAAAAGTAATCAAAGAGGTGATTGCCAGCGGCAATGTGATCCTTTTTATTGATGAAATGCATACGATTATCGGTGCTGGAGGGGCGGAAGGGGCTATCGATGCTTCCAATATATTAAAGCCGTCCCTGGCAAGAGGAGAGATCCAGCTGATCGGAGCCACGACGATCTCTGAATACAGGAAATATGTAGAAAAAGATGCGGCTCTGGAACGCCGTTTCCAACCGGTCAATGTGGAAGAACCTACCGAAGAGGAAGCGATCCGTATTTTAAAAGGAGTGGCGGGAAAATATGAGGAGCATCACCATGTCCGGATACAGGAGGATGCGATTGAGGCGGCGGTCAAACTGTCCGTCCGCTATATCAATGACAGAAATCTGCCGGATAAAGCCATCGACCTGATCGATGAAGCCGCTGCCGCATTGCGCCTTAAGACGATGCATATGCCGGATAAAATGAAAGAATTGGCGGAGCAGATCGCAAAAATTGATGTGCAGATTGAGCGCTCTATTCGGATGGAAGCATTTTCCCAGGCCGGGGAGTTGAAACGAAACCAGGATGTACTCATAAAGAAATATGATAAGATGAAACAGCGCTTTGATAAAAACCAGAGAGAACGTAAATATGTGGTCGGTGAAAATGAAATCGCGGAAGTAGTGGCTATGTGGACGAAAATACCGTTAAAGAAACTGGCGGAAAAGGAAAGCGAACGCCTTCTGAAGCTGGAATCCATACTCCATAAAAGGGTCATTGGCCAGGAAGAAGCGGTATCGGCTGTGGCAAGGGCCATGCGCAGGGGAAGAGTGGGATTGCAGGATCCCAATCGCCCCATCGGTTCCTTCCTTTTTCTCGGCCCTACCGGAGTGGGAAAAACGGAGTTGAGCAAGGCGCTGGCAGAGGCGATGTTTGGTTCGGAAAATGCCCTGATACGCGTGGATATGTCGGAATATATGGAAGGGCATTCCGTATCGAAAATGATAGGATCGCCTCCGGGCTATGTGGGATTTGACGAAGGAGGGCAGTTGAGCGAAAAAGTAAGGAGGAATCCTTATTCGGTCGTTCTTTTCGATGAAATTGAAAAAGCTCATCCCGATGTATTTAATATTCTGCTCCAGGTATTGGATGACGGACATATTACGGACTCCAAGGGGCGTAAGGTTAATTTTAAGAATACAATATTGATTATGACGTCCAATGCAGGGGCACAGAGGATCGTGGATCCGAAAAATCTTGGTTTTGCCGTTATGTCCGATGAAAAGAAGAATTATGACAAGATGAAATCCGGGGTGATGGAGGAAGTAAAGAGGCTCTTTAAGCCGGAATTTATTAACCGTATCGACGAGATTATGGTATTCCATCCGTTGCAGAAAGAGGATATGAAGCAGATTGTCACATTGCTTGCTAAAAATCTGACAAAACGGTGCAAGGAACAAATGGATATCGATCTGACGCTGACTTCATCTTTAAAAGAGTATATTATTGAGGAGCATTCCGATGCCAAGATGGGGGCAAGGCCTTTGAAACGGGCCATCCAGACTGTTATAGAAGATGCTCTGGCAGAAGAGATATTGGCGGGAAAGATAAAACAGGGAGACCATGTAAGTGCAGGAGTAAGGGATAAAAAAGTGGTTTTCCATAACAAAAAATTAGTGGATTAAACTGGGAAAATATATTATACTGTACTATAGAATGCGCAAAGGAAAGCATATAAGAGTTTTAGGAGGACATAAGAAATGGCAGTGGTGGAAGAATTACTCCGCGGAGAGGACGGGGGCGCAATCAGTTTTGGCAATCACAAACTGGAGGAAAAAGCGAAATTGGTTGACTTTGAATTCGGTGGAGATCTTTGGAAGGTAAAGACTTATAAGACGATGACAAAGCTTGAAAAGAACGGAATGTTCGTTTATGAGTCGGTGCCGGGCACGAGCGTAAACTGTTTTCAGGAGACGCAGGATGGCATCAGCTTTACGGTGGAGGGCAGCGAGGATGCGCAGATTACCGTAGGACTGCAGGATGAAACGGAATATGAAGTATTTATAAATAACGAAAGCATTGGCAAGATGCGTACGAATTTGGGAGGGAAACTGAACTTAAGCGTGGAACTCAGCGGAGACGGGGAAGTGAACGTCAGAGTGGAAAAATAATAGACTTTGAAAGTGTGCTTTCGACAAAGAGCTGCTTTGGGTAAAAAAGTGTTTTTTATGGAAACGGGACGGTCATCAATATATGAAAGTCCCGTTTTCCTTGCGCCAGGCCAATAGTAAGAGGAGGAGGAAGGAATGGCAAAGGCTAAAAATACAGCCGTATTTTTTTGTCAGGAATGTGGATATGAATCGGTAAAATGGATGGGGCAATGCCCGGGTTGTAAAACGTGGAATTCTTTTGTAGAAGAAAAAATGAGTATTAGAAGCAAAAGAAACGGAGTGCCGGTTAGGGCTGGAGCGGTAGGGCCGGTTAGAACCGGAGCGATAGGATCAGGCCGGGCAGGGGAGGCATCCAGGCTTTCCGAGGTTGTCATGGACGACGGGGAAAGAATCGGTACGGGAATGGAAGAACTGGACAGAGTGTTGGGAGGCGGGATCGTTCCTGGTTCCCTGACGCTGGTAGGAGGGGATCCCGGCATAGGAAAATCCACTCTGTTGCTGCAAGTATGCCAAAAATTGGTAAATAAGGGGCAGAAAGTATTATATATATCAGGAGAGGAATCCTTAAAGCAGATAAAAATAAGGGCGGAACGGATCGGGGAGTTCGGCGATGATTTGCTGCTGCTTTGCGAAACCAATCTGGATATTATCGAAGAAGCGATATTGCATATCTGCCCCTGTATGGTGGTGATCGATTCCATACAGACGATGTACAGCGAAGAAATATCTGCGGCACCGGGAAGCGTGTCCCAGGTAAGGGAGGCTACTGGAGTCTTTTTACAGCTTGCCAAGGGAATGAACGTGTCCATTTTCATCGTAGGGCACGTGACGAAGGAAGGAACGGTGGCGGGGCCTAGAGTCTTGGAGCATATGGTGGATGCCGTGCTTTATTTTGAAGGAGACAGGCACGCTTCTTACCGCATTCTCAGAGGGGTGAAGAACAGGTTTGGATCGACGAATGAGATCGGTGTGTTCGAGATGCGGGAAGAAGGTCTGACAGAGGTAAAAAATCCGTCGGAATTTATGCTGGAGGGAAGGCCGGAGGGAGCCAGCGGATCCATAGTGGCGTGTTCTATGGAGGGCACAAGGCCCATATTGATCGAGATACAGGCTCTTGTATGCGGCAGCAATTTTGGGATTCCGAGAAGGCAGGCGACAGGCACGGATTTTAACAGGGTCAACCTTTTAATGGCGGTGCTGGAAAAGAGGGCGGGATTGCAGCTGTCGGGTTGTGATGCTTATGTGAATCTTGCCGGAGGCATCAAAATTATGGAACCGGCTATCGATCTGGGAATCGTGATGGCGGTAGTTTCCAGCTTTAAGAACCGTGCGGTGGACGATAAAATGATTGTATTCGGGGAGGTAGGACTGAGCGGGGAAGTGCGGGCGGTGAGCATGGCGGAGCAAAGAGTGCTGGAAGCTAAGAAGCTGGGATTTCATTCGTGCGTGGTGCCGGCGGTTTGTCTGAAAGGAATAAAAAATCAAGAGGGGATAAAAATAATCGGTGTGAAATCGGTACGGGATGCCATCGATCTGATATAGAGGAGCGGAATGAGATGGGAAAGTTAATGGTATATTTAAAAGGCTACAAAAAGGAGACAGTGCTGGCGCCTCTTTTTAAAATGCTGGAGGCCTCCTTCGAACTGCTGGTTCCACTTGTGATGGTGCAGATCATCGACAGGGGAATTGCCGGGGCGGACGGAGGATTTATTTTTCGAATGAGTCTCATTATGATAACATTGGGCATTATCGGCCTCGTCTGTTCGATTACCGCCCAATATTTTGCGGCAAAGGCGGCTGTGGGATTTTCGGCGCAGTTGAAACATTCCCTGTTTGCCCATATCCAGTCGTTGTCTTTTTCGGAAATGGATGAGATCGGAGCATCCACGCTGATTACCAGAATGACGAGCGATGTAAACCAGGTACAGTCCGGCGTAAACCTGATCTTGCGCCTTTTCCTCCGTTCGCCCTTTATCGTGGCAGGAGCGATGGTGATGGCATTTACTATCGATGTGAAATCAGCAATGGTCTTTACGGTGACGATTCCCTTGCTGTGTGTAGTAGTATTTGGGATTATGCTGATCAGTATGCCGCTGTATAAGAAAGTCCAGGCAGGTCTGGACAGAATACTGAAAATCACGAGGGAAAATCTGACCGGAGCCAGAGTGGTGCGCGCTTTCAATAAAGAAGAAACGGAGATTCGCGGCTTTGAAGAAGGCAACAGGGATCTGACGAAAATGCAGATGTTTGTAGGACGGATATCTGCTCTGATGAATCCTTTGACTTATATTATTATTAACGGGGCGGTGATCGTCCTCATCCAAACAGGCGCATGGCAGGTGGATCAGGGCTATATTACCCAGGGCGAAGTCGTTGCGCTGGTCAATTATATGTCTCAGATATTGGTGGAACTGATCAAGCTGGCGAACTTGATCATTACGGTGACAAAAGCCTTTGCCTGTGCCAACCGCATTCAGGATATCTTTGAAACAAAACCGGGGATTGGGGATGCCGGACAGCCGGTAAAAAGAGCGGATGAAAAAGGAAACATGGAAAATGATAAGGCAGAGGCGGTTAGCTTTGAACACGTAGGCCTTACTTATAAAAATGCGGGAGCGGAATCCCTGACAGATATCAGCTTCCGGGTGCGTAAGGGGCAGACCATCGGCATTATAGGCGGAACGGGCTCGGGAAAATCTTCCATTGTCCATCTGATTCCACGGTTTTATGATGCGACAAGGGGGAGCGTGAAAATAAACGGGATCGATGTGAAGGAATATCCGCTGGAGGAATTGCGCGGAAAAATCGGCATGGTTATGCAGAAAGCAGTTCTTTTTAAAGGAACGATCAGGGAAAATTTGCTATGGGGGAAGGAAGATGCCACGGAGGAGGAAATGTGGCGTGCATTGGAGATTTCACAGGCAAAGGAGTTTGTGGAAACGAAGGAGGGAGGACTGGAAGCACAGGTTGCCCAAGGAGGAAAGAACCTTTCCGGAGGCCAGAAGCAAAGGCTGACGATCGCCCGGGCGCTGATTCGTAAACCGGAAATCCTCATTTTGGACGATAGTGCATCGGCCCTTGACTTTGCTACGGATGCCAGGCTCAGGAAGGCAATTCGGGAGATGGATGAAGAGATTACGGTGTTTATCGTATCCCAAAGAGCTTCTTCCATACAGTATGCGGATTTTATTATCGTAATGGACGACGGAGAAGTGGCTGGTATGGGAACCCATGGGGAACTGCTGCAAAGCTGCGGAGTCTACAGGGAGATTTATGATTCCCAGTTCAAGAAGGAGGGAAAGGCGCGATGAAGGGCAGAAAAAGTCAGAAGGATATTCTGTTTCAAGTGATGGGATATATCAGAAGATATTGGATTTATCTGGGAGTATCTATCCTGATGGCGGCGCTTACGGTGGCGTTGACATTGTATCTCCCTATCCTGACGGGAGATGCCATTGACTTGATCATTGGAAAAGGATTGGTGGATTTTCAGGGGATCATGGTTATTTTGGAAAAAATGGCCATAGCGATTGGTGTGACGGCCGCTGCCCAGTGGTTGATGAACGTATGCAATAATAAGATGACCTATGGAATTGTCCGGGATATCAGAAATGAGGCTTTCCGAAAAATAGAGAAGCTGCCTTTGAAATATATTGATTCCAATTCTTACGGAGAGGTGGTCAGCCGGGTTATTGCAGATGTGGATCAGTTTGCCGACGGGCTTTTGATGGGATTTACCCAGTTATTTACCGGAGTTGTTACGATTCTTGGTACTCTGGCGATTATGCTGACGATCAACATAGGGATCACGGCGGTGGTAGTCTGCATTACCCCGGTATCTTTTCTGGTAGCGAATTTTATTGCGAAGAAAACCTTCCATATGTTCCGGCGGCAGTCCGAGACGAGGGCGGAGCAGACGGCGCTGATCGATGAAATGGTAGGCGGGCAGAGAGTGGTACAGGCTTTCGGATATGAAGAGAATGCGATGGAACGTTTTGATGAAATCAATGAAAGATTGCAGAAATGTTCGTTACAGGCTATTTTCTTTTCTTCCATTACCAATCCGGCTACTCGTTTTGTCAACAGCCTGGTTTATACGGGAGTGGGTATTACGGGGGCTTTGTTTGCCATTCGGGGAGGGATCAGCGTTGGGATGCTTTCCTGCCTGCTGACTTATGCGAACCAGTATACGAAGCCTTTTAACGAAATATCCGGCGTAATTACGGAGCTGCAGAATGCTCTTGCATGTGCGGGGAGGATTTTTGAACTGATGGAAGAGGAGCCTCAGATACCGGATGCGGAGGACGCCCTGGAACTGAAAGATGTGAGAGGAAATGTAACATTGGAAAATGTTTCTTTTTCCTATGTGCCGGATAAAAAGCTGATCCGGGGATTTAATTTGTCTGTAAAACCGGGACAGAGGGTAGCGATTGTCGGCCCTACCGGATGCGGCAAGACAACGATTATTAATCTTTTGATGCGGTTTTACGATGTGGATGAAGGAAGCATACGGGTGGAAGGAACAGATATACGGGATGTAACGAGAAAGAGTCTGCGTACCGCCTATGGCATGGTATTACAGGAGACATGGTTGAAAACGGGGACTATACGGGAAAATATTGCGATGGGAAGGCCGGATGCGACAGAAGAAGAAATTATTGAGGCGGCTAAGGCGGCTCATGCCCATAGTTTTATCAAGCGTCTGCCGGAAGGATATGATACGGTAGTTGCAGAAGATGGGGGCAATCTATCCCAAGGGCAGAAGCAGCTTTTATGTATTACAAGAGTAATGCTTTGCCAGCCGGATATGCTGATTCTGGATGAAGCGACGTCATCCATCGATACGAGGACGGAGCTGAAAATACAGAATGCTTTTGCAAAGCTGATGGAAGGAAGAACCAGTTTTATCGTCGCCCACAGGCTTTCTACAATACAGGAGGCGGATATTATACTGGTGATGAAGGATGGAAATATCATAGAACAGGGAAATCATGAGTCGCTGCTGGAAAAGGGAGGCTTTTATGCGGAACTGTACCACAGCCAGTTTGCGGTATAATGCTGTTTACTTCCCTTTCAAAGTAAAGAGGAAGTCCAGTTCCTCTTCTTTATAGTAAAAAAAGCTGATATAGGCAAATGCGGCCATTCCGATACAGACATAGCAGTCGGCAATGTTGAATTTGGGGAAATCAATGGGTACGAAGTAAATAAAGTCTATGACGTACCCATTTGCGATCCGGTCGATCAGATTTCCGATTCCTCCGGCGATAATGAGGAGCATGGACGCTTGCATCGGCAGATACCGGTTATTTTCGGCCTTCGGGATCTGCCAGTACTTAACGATGAGAAAAAGCATGGCGCATGTTGTCAACGTAATCAGGAAGCCTTGCTTACCCATAAAAGAACTGAAAGCAGCCCCTGTATTTTCCAGATAGGAAAATTCAAGAATACCGGAAAGAAGAGGATAGTCCGGCTGCCCTTTCAAACGGTCAGCGGCTGACAGTTTGGCTGCCTGATCCAGAAAGATCAATAAGAATACAATGATGACAGGATATATCTTTTTATATATTTTTTTCATAAGCCAGTCTCCTTTAGGACAGAAAATTTCCCGGCGCGTCCTTGCATGGCAAGAACACATTTATAAAAAAAGCACTGACAAATTAATTATCAGCGCCTTTTGCCTTATTTAAAGCAGGGGCAGTAGGAATCGAACCCACATCGATGGTTTTGGAGACCACTGTTCTACCTTTGAACTATGCCCCTATTTATGACAGTTCTCAACCGCCGAAAACTATTATAGCATAAAGGTGAGAAGATAGCAAGAAATATTTTCTATAAAGAGTGGAATCCAGGAATCGCTTTTTCCAGACAGTACGACCCTCCCAAACGGGGATGGAAAAAGCGATTCCTGGATTTCATATGGTTATAGCATATTTTTGTTGATTTTCGGCGGAGCCGTGGAAGATCTTTCGATGTATTGGGCCCTTAGCATGGTTCTGCTGATCGATACGTGGTTGATCAGGCAGTTCATGGCAAAGTAGGCGCATTTGCCAAGTTCGATGCGGTCCTGGCGTATTGTCGTCAAGGGAGGATCGATTTCAGTGGAAACGGGCAGGTCGTCGAAACCGATAACGCTGATATCTTCCGGTACCCGGAGGCCGCGCAGCTTGCATTCCGCTATGACTCCCGAAGCGAGATAGTCGTTGCTGCATAAAATAGCTGTGGCGCCTTCTTCCAAGAAGACAGGTACATGGTATTTGGCATTTTCTACTACATAATAGCTGTAAGCCGTCAATTTTTCGTTGTATTCCAGGGTATGAGAGGCAAGGCTGTCGATATAGGCCTGTAAGCGCTGGTCGGAAACCATGGAGTTCGGCGAACCGTTAAGAAAGGCAATCCGTTTGTGGCCGAGGGCGGCAAGATGTTCGATGGCGGAATCGATTCCTTCGAAACTGTCTGTGCCTACATAGGCCACATTAGGATTTTTCTTAATATAATTATCGAATAATACTGTTGGAATAGTAGTAGTATTTAACTGCGCCATCCAGTTATCCTGAAGGGTAAAACCTACGAGAAAAGCGCCGCTATAGCCGTTTTTTAACATAAATGTGTCGTATTTTTCTTCTATTTGGAAAGCAGGATTGACGGGGGAGACAATGACATCCCATTTATCCCTGTATGCAGCCTGCCGGAAACCGAGAATAATCTCGTAACCAAACTGATTGCTGGACTCATAATCCATATTTTCCATGAAGATACATAATTTTTTATGTTCTTCTTTTTTCATTTTTTTTGTGGTATAACCCATTTCCACCGCCGTGTCCAGCACTGTTTGGCGGAGCGTGTCGCTGATGTCGCTTGCACCGTTCAACCCTTTCGACACAGTTCCGACGGAAATACCAAGTTTATCCGCAATATCCTTAATTGTAGCCATTTTCGATCTCTTTCCTGTAATTTCAATTTTATCTCATTTAGTATATAGGCAAAAAGGGCGGATTGCAAGAGAGGAATGTTAAAACATGAAGATACATTTTCGCAGGATAAAAGCTATCTTTTTCGGGAAAGAGGGCGGAAGATGGTCATTCGCCCTGTCCATCCCACGATCCGCACGAGGATAATGCCGATAAAGATGCCGATGCTGTCGATCGCCACATCTTTTTTCGACGGTCCTCTGCCTTTGACAAAGGATTGATGATACTCATCGAAGGCGGCGAAACCGACACAGAACAATCCGGCTACGAGCATAAGGGGGATGCCTCTTAAGCCATAGACATAAAGCGGAAAGGCGACGGATACTGCCAGAATAAAATATTCCGTAACATGCCCCAGCTTGCGGACATAATAATGGATTTTTTTGACATAATGCTCCACTTGTTCTTCCGTAAGATCTTTTTTCAATAATTTGTCCGCTGTTACTACAATTTTATGGCTGACCTTCAGACTGAGCTGGCTGCTGGTAACGCCGTCCTGGGCAGAAAGACGGAAGATCATATACATGACAAAAATTGCCGGAACAAAGGAAAGCGGCTTTAAAACAAAGCGTAATGTCTTTTTTATAAACAATAATATATATTTCATAATCGATATCCTTTCCTTTTATAAAAACAAGAATATTGGAAATGGAGGAAATGCGCTTCAGAGATATGCGTTTCCGAACAGGGGCAGGAAGCGTTGACACACTCTGATGCACGGAACATTCCGTTGAATCTCTTAAAACAAAAACGTATACTCCATAGAGGTTACTATGGAGTATACGCTTTTTATTTTGTCATGCAAGTAGATTTCCTTAAATTTTATGCTTTCTTCATAATTGTTATAATTGCTACGCGTTTAGTCCACAGGAGTCTGGGACGGTTTTACCAGTACAAAGGAAATAACGAGCGCCACTACGTAGAGAACGGTAGTCACATATAATACATTATTGAAAGAACCGGTTTTGCTGACAATATAGGAACTGAGCTGGTTGCCGGAGAGTCCTGCAAAAGCCCATGCGGAAAGAGCGAGGCCGTGGATCTGGCTGATGCTCTTCATACCAAACCGGTCTGACAGCAAGGTAGGAAGATTGCTGAACCCGCCGCCATATCCTGCGTTGATTACACAAAGAAGGATAATAGCGAGGAAAACAATTCCGTTGTTGATACCGTTTGTCACGATCATAAGGCCGGAGAATGCGATCGACAGAATGAAAATTAGTTTGTAGATCGTATTTCTGTCTTTCAGCTTGTCGGCTGCTGCCGAGAAGCCAAGCCTTCCGCCCGCGTTGAAAACGGCGGTCAGGGAAGAAACAATACCGATGGTAGCGGCAGAGACGCCCATATTGGTCAGGATATCTTTTTCCTGGGAAATGAGGGCAAGACCGCAGGTAATATTAATATAGAACATAAGCCAGGTACCGATAAAAGTAGGATTTTTGAAAATATCCGATACTTTGGTAGCGGATTTCCCCTGGTCTTCCGCCCAGCCGTCCGGTTTCTTCAATAAAAGATGGCCGATGAACATCATAATGAAATAAGCAATAGCAAGCACATAGAACATATTGATAATGCCTACTGCGCCGATGAGAGCGGTCATAACAGGGCTTGCGATTACTTTTGCAAGGCCGAAGCCCGCAACTGCAAGACCGGTAGCCAGGCCCTTCTGGTCGCTGAACCAGAGCATAAGAGTTTTGACCGGTGACAGGTAGCCAAGGCCGAGGCCGATACCCATAATAACGCCATAGCAGATATAAATTCCAAGTAAAGATTTAAAATGAACGCAAAGACCAGTTCCCGCAAAACCTGCTGCAAAACAGATCGTAGCGATCAGGGAAGATTTGTGGATATTTTTTTCCACAATGCGTCCGGCAAAAGCGGCGGACATGCCCAAAAAGAAGATGGCGATACTGAACGCCCATTCCACCTCTCCTTTGGAACGGCCGAGATATTCGGCAATGTCACTTTTTAACAGGGACCAGCAATATACCGTACCGATACTGCAATGGAGCAGAAGAGCGGGGATCGCGGCCCTTACCCATTTGTTGTTTGGTAAACCTTTCATATTTTTTTCTCACTTTCTGTATGTAATATTGAAAAACCCACTCACTCTATTATACATCGACAAATATTTATTTCAAGTAGAAAAAGCCGGTTTTCCGCAGTCGTTTTTTAGCTTTCCAGGAACTTTTTCTGGTTCAGGATTTCTTCAGGAATCGTAATGTTTGTATGATTCAGTTTCTGGCACAAATTGTCAATATGATGTATTTTTTGTGACTGCTTCAAGTCGTACTTTTCCAGCATCTCCTTATACATAGGATTGCTTTTCAGCTTATCACGAATCGCTTTGGAAAACGGGCAGTAAGCTGCGATGATAGTTCTGGCCACTTTGTTTAAGCGGGGCGAACTATTGCCTTCGTATAGGATCCAGGTGATGTAGTCGCGGACAAACATTTCTTTGTAACTGTTTTTGGCTTTCTGCATGGCGGATTTGATTTTGTCCTTGGCATCTGCCGTAAGTTCGTGATTCTTTTTATAAAACTGAATATAATCGAAATATTCGCTGGTAAGGGATGGCTCGGAGACATCGTTCCACCTCGGACCCTGTACCCTTCGGCACATTTCCCAGCGGAATTCGCCGGTAAGCCTCGTCATTGTAGCTTCCAGATCTTCCATCTGGAAGATGGAAACCATCATGCGGGAAGGGGTAGTACGGCGTTTCCCTTCGATTTCCTGCCACATAACGCCGCGGGTACCGATATTGGGCATAAGGATAACGTCCGGCAGAATCTCAACACTGACATATTCCCGTTGGATGCCGGCAGCAGTATTAACGTAAACGGTTTCACGGTAATATGCCCCGAAATCCACGGAACGGATCTTATCTACGGCGGCAGTCATCTTACTTGCCGTAACAAGGCTCTTGTCCAGTTCTTTCAATACATTATGCTCGGAAAAAAGCGGACAGAAGGTGGTAATACGGCCAAAGGTCATTTTGTTGACAAGAGGGAACATGTTGTTCAGCTCAAATAAAACTTTTTCACGATTGTCATCGACCATTTCTTTTTCCATAGCCGCAGTGATCTTTCCGCTTGTCTTTAGTTCATGGACATAAGCGGGGAAATCGGCGTCGAATTCGTTCCGGCTGGGTTCTTTTTCACCGTTATAAACGGCTTTCAGCCATTCGTATGCCGTATAAATATGTTGTTCCGGGTTGGAAGGAAAATGCTCGGCAATGGATGAGAGATAGGAAGCATTTTCCGCTCCCGCAAGTTCTTCGTCCACATAGCCGAATTGGAAAAACATTTTCAGGACAATAGGAATATCGTCGTCCTGGAGGCTTTTCTCAAAGGCGGCTTCATATATCTTATAAAACAGTTTTGTCAGATGAAGGCGTAACTTCCTGCTGCTGTCATCGGTAGAGTTTTTATCGATCTGCGCTTTGTAATCATCCACACATTTCATAAATTCGTTGCAGACATCTTTTTCACATCCGGAATATTGCAGAATCGTAAGAAGCGATCCCTGAAGATCATTATCGTGTCCGGCAGCTTTCTTCTCCGAGGGGTTGGCGCCCTGTTCTTCCATGGAGTCCAGTTTTTTCTTATATTCATCTACCCGGCTTTTGTACAGATCCCTGTCGATAGAATGGATTCCTTCCAGATAGAGCATCATACGGCCGATATCTCCGCTGACAGGGGTGGCGTCTTCTTCGTCCGGTCCGAGCCGGAAGAGGAGGCTGACATACAGGTCGAACAGATCCAGACGGTTTTTATTCATCAGGATCTGGGCAATATCCGATTTATAATAATCCATAATATGGCATACGGAAACAATATCCGAAACATCTTGACCCGTTTTCAGGAGAAGGCCGTTCAGAAAGCCGGAATAAGGAATTTTGGAAAGAGGAAGCGTCTGGGTGAGGACAGCAGCCATATTTTCATAATAACTGCCGAGCCATTGGGGAATGTCGTCGTCTAATTCCAATGGCTTTATTTCTTCCAGATCCGGCAGGAGCCGGGGCGATATGCGGTGGCATTCGCACAGGCGGCAATATTCGCCGTAACTGTCCGTAATATAGTGGTAAAGATTGCTGCAGTCGTATTTGATGAATTCGTAAACTTCCAGAATGTTGAGTATCTGTTTAAAACAGGATTTTGCGGCAATCAGGGCAAAATCAGGTTTTTTGCTGAATAATGCGGAAATTCCACCCTTTTTACATGGAAAAGAAGCGATAGCCACGTCGTCCAAAGCGGTATAAGTAAAGATATAATTTTCCCGATAGATATCGAAAAGGCCAATTACATCTCCTTTTTCCAGAAGATATTCGCCGCCCTGATAGATCGCGCGTACCGTTCCCTTAATGATCATATGTATGGAATCCGCTGGCTGTCCGCTCTGGCAGATAACGGTTCCTTTTTGTATTTCTTTCGTCATGGTACCCTCCTGAAAATAATAATGATAAAAAAATAACGTACATATTTACTATATTTATTATACAGATTCTTCCGGGGAAATACAATAGAGAAAGTGCTGCTGTACATTTTTCCATTTTATGATATACTTAACATCAAAGGAACAAATTTTAATCAACTTTTAGCAGGAACTATAAGGGAGAGAGAGGACGCGATGGAGAAAGACATGTTATATATGCATGAGGTTGCGAACGGATACCGCCCGGATGTGGAAAGAATGATCCGGTATATACCATGGCTGGAGTCAAAGGTAGGGAATACGATATCAAATTTATACCAGGGAAACGGAATTGAGGAACATTCCATACCTTTTCCAGTATATGACGGCACTTTGATGAACCTTGTGAAAGATGCGAAGAGAACACAGCTGCTGGATCGCAATTATGCATATGTGTATTCGCGGCACAGGATCCGCACGGTTGAGGACGAGCAGCGCCTGATAGAACGGGCGACGATACAGGATATGGATACGCTGAAGGGCATATTGTCCAAATATATCTTGGGAGGGATGACGAAGGGGCAAGTATGGTCGGAAGGGGTAAGCAACGGTTCCATTCTTAAAGTGCTGCTTAAGATGAAGGAAATATTGGAATATTGGGACAAGCCAATTCATGCAGGGCCGGAAAAGATGTGGTTCCAGTTGTAGGAGAACCGGTCGAGGGAACGGAAGAAAAATGAAGGGGTTACACAGATGAGCGAGAAATCAGCGCAGAAGAAAAAGTATATAGTGGAAACGGCAAGAGGAGTTTTTACGGAGAAGGGATATAAGAACGTTACCATGAAAGATATTGTGGAAGCCTGCGGGATTAGCCGGGGCGGCCTGTATTTATACTTTTCGGGTACGGATGAACTGTTTATGGATGTCCTGAAAATGGAAGCGGAGGAAGCAGACGATGTATTTGCCGGAAAAGTGGGACAGGATGCGACTCCTTCCGATATTCTCGCGTTGTTTTTAAAAGAACAGAAACGGGAACTGCTTCACAGCAGGAATAATTTGTCGATGGCAGTTTATGAATATTTTTTTCAAAATAAGGTTCCTAAAAAAGAAAATCCGTTGAAGCAGCAGTTCGATGCGGCGGTTCGGATCATAGAAAGGCTGATAGAGGCAGGGGTGGAAGCGGGAGAGTTCTACTGCGAGGATGCGAAAGGAGCAGCGAGAAACATTATGTATGTTCTGGAAGGACTCAAGATTGCCGCCCAAACGCGGGGTATTACGGAAGAAATGGTGGACCGCGAAGTGCTGTATATCATGCAGGGACTTATCATTGATGAGGAATAAATGAGGCATTGCCGGCCTGGAAACGGCGATAATAAAAAAATGGAGGACGATAGATTCATCATGGAAAATGTGAAGCGCATTTATGTGGAAAAGAAGGAACCGTTTGCGGTCAAGGCGCGGGAATTGAAAGAGGAGATACAAAGCTACCTGAATATTGCCGGTGTGGAAGATGTGAGAGTATTGATCCGCTATGACGTGGAAAACTTGTCGGAGGATATCTTCGAGGCGGCCTGCAGGATTGTGTTTTCCGAACCGCCGGTAGATATTTTGTATAGAGAGAATTTTGACATACCGCAGGGAGGGAGAGTATTCAGCGTGGAATTTCTCCCGGGACAGTTTGACCAGCGGGCAGATTCCGCCGTACAATGCGTCCGGTTTTTGAAAGAAGATGAGCAGCCTGTGATCCGAACAGGGGTAACCTATTTGGTAATAGGAGATATTTCCGATGATGAATTTGACAGAATAAAAGGGTATTGCATCAATCCGGTGGATTCCAGGGAGACAGGAATGGAGAAACCGGATACGCTGAAGACGGAGTTTAAGGAACCGGAAGATGTAGCTGTTTTTGAAGGTTTTCGAAAGATGGAAGAGGACAGGCTGAGAGAATTGTACGATTCTCTTGGATTGGCGATGACTTTCAGAGACTTCCGGCATATCCAGAATTATTTTAACGGGGAGGAAGACAGAGATCCCACGGTAACGGAGATAAGAGTGTTGGATACATACTGGTCAGACCATTGCCGCCATACCACGTTTTCTACGGAATTGAAACATGTGGAGTTTGGCGAGGGGTATTACCGGTCGCCCATTGAGACGACGTATCAGAGTTATCTCGACACGAGGGAAGAGATGTTCGGCGGACGAAAAGACAAATTTGTCTGCCTGATGGATCTGGCGCTGATGGCTATGCGCAAGTTAAGGAAAGACGGTAAATTAGAAGATATGGAAGAGTCCGATGAGATCAATGCCTGTTCCATTGTCGTTCCGGTGGAAATGGATTATGGCGACGGGTCGGTGACGGAAGAATGGCTGGTATTCTTTAAAAACGAGACTCATAACCACCCTACGGAAATAGAACCTTTCGGCGGTGCGGCGACTTGCCTTGGCGGGGCGATCAGAGATCCGCTTTCCGGCCGGGGATATGTATATCAGGCAATGCGTGTGACAGGAGCGGCTGACCCTACAACGCCGATAGAAGATACGCTGCGGGGAAAGCTGTCCCAGAAGAAACTGGTACGCGGGGCAGCCAGCGGTTATTCCTCTTATGGAAACCAGATCGGCCTGGCTACCGGTTACGTAAAAGAGATTTATCATCCCGATTATGTAGCAAAGAGAATGGAAATCGGCGCGGTAATGGGAGCTGCTCCGAGAAGCAATGTGATCCGGGAAAACTCCGATCCGGGGGATATGATTATCTTATTGGGTGGAAGAACCGGAAGGGACGGCTGCGGCGGAGCGACCGGTTCTTCCAAAGTGCATACGGAGAGTTCGATCGAGACTTGCGGCGCGGAAGTACAGAAGGGAAATGCGCCGACAGAGCGTAAAATACAAAGGCTTTTCAGGCGGAAGGAAGTCAGCCGGCTGATCAAAAAGTGCAACGATTTCGGAGCCGGCGGCGTGTCGGTTGCCATTGGCGAACTGGCAGCCGGGCTGGTAGTGGATTTGGATAAGGTTCCGAAAAAATACGAGGGACTGGACGGCACGGAACTGGCGATTTCCGAATCACAGGAAAGGATGGCGGTCGTGGTTTCACCGGAAAATGCAGATGCATTTCTGGATTATGCGGCAGAGGAAAATCTGGAGGCTTTGCCGGTTGCGGAAGTGACGGAGGAGCCAAGGCTGGTACTGAAATGGCGGGGAAAGGAAATCGTCAATATCAAACGTTCCTTTTTGGATACCAACGGCGCGCATCAGGAAACGGATGTGAAGGTCGATATCCCGGAAAAAGAAGATAATTATCTGAACCGGATAGCAGTGCCGGCTGTGGCAGGACTGTTGGAAAAAGAGGATGTGAAGGCGGCATGGCTTGCTTTGTTGAACGATTTGAACGTATGCTCCCAAAAAGGGCTTGTGGAAATGTTTGATTCATCGATCGGCGCGGCGTCGGTTTTCATGCCTTACGGCGGAAAATACCAGATGACGGAGACGCAGACGATGGTTGCCAAGCTTCCGGCGCTGAAAGGAAAAACGGATACGGTGACGATGATGAGCTATGGCTTTGATCCTTGCCTGTCTTCCTGGAGCCCTTATCACGGGGCGATCTATGCGGTGACGGAATCCATGGCGAAGATTGTTGCCAGCGGGGGTGATTGCAGGAATATACGCTTTACATTCCAGGAATATTTCAGGCGGATGACGGCAGACCCCGAACGATGGAGCCAGCCTTTTGCCGCTCTTCTTGGGGCATATGATGCGCAGATCGGGTATGGTCTGCCGTCGATCGGCGGTAAAGACAGTATGTCGGGAACATTTAATGACATTGACGTTCCGCCGACCCTTGTTTCCTTTGCCGTGGATGTGGCAAAGGGAAGCAATATGATTACCCCGGAATTGAAAAAAGCCGGAAATAAGCTGGTGCAGTTCTGGATTGAAAAGGATGAATATGATATTCCGGTATACGAGGAGGTCTTAAAGCTATACTGCCAGATAACGGCATTGATCGACGATGGAACCGTAGTTTCCGCTTATGCGGCAGATGCGAAGGGAATCGCAGCGGCTCTTAGCAAGATGGCATTTGGGAATAAAATGGGCATAGAGATTTCGGGAGAACTTTCTGCCAAAGAATTGTTTGAAAATGGCCTGGGAGATATTGTCGCGGAAGTGGAGGCCGGTAAACTGGAACGGCTGGAGGGTATTGACAACTGCCGGATGATAGGGGAAGTAACGGAAAAGGCCGGATTTGCATATAAAGATATGTTTATCCCGATGGAAGAGGCGCAAGAAGCCTGGACTTCCAGATTGGAGAAGGTATTTCCCACTAAAGCGGCCAGGAACATTTCACCGGTGGAATCGCCGTTGTACAGTGCGGATAAGATCTATGTGTGCAAGGAAAAAGTGGCGAGGCCCACAGTATTTATACCGGTGTTCCCGGGTACCAACTGCGAGTATGACAGCGCGAAGGCATTCGAGCTGGCCGGGGCGAAAGTGGTTACGAGAGTGTTTAAAAACCGGACGGCAGAGGATATCAGGGAATCGGTGGATGTGTTTGAAAAGGGGATTAGCGAGGCACAGATCATTATGTTCCCCGGAGGCTTTTCGGCCGGTGATGAGCCGGACGGCAGCGCCAAATTTTTTGCTACCGCTTTTCAGAACGCAAGGATAAAAGAGGCGGTAATGAGGCTGCTTTCCGAAAGAGACGGGCTTGCTTTGGGAATTTGTAATGGTTTCCAGGCGCTGATCAAGCTCGGGCTGGTTCCTTCCGGCGATATTACCGGACAGAATGAGCAGTCTCCTACATTGACTTTTAATACGATTAACCGCCATATATCCAAAATGGTTTATACGAAGGTGGTTTCCAATAAATCGCCATGGCTGCAAGAGGCGGAACTGGGCGGGGTGTATGTGACTCCGGCATCCCATGGGGAGGGCCGTTTTGTCGCGTCGAAGGAGTGGATTGACCAATTGTTTGCGAATGGCCAGGTGGCTACTCAATATGCGGATATCGATGGAAATGTGACTATGGATGAAGAATGGAATGTGAACGGTTCCTATGCATCTATCGAGGGTATTACTTCCATGGACGGCAGATGTTTTGGCAAGATGGCCCATGTGGAACGCTGCGGGAAGTCCGTGGCAATGAATATTTACGGAAGTCAGGATATGGGTGTGTTCCGTTCCGGTGTCCGTTATTTTTACTGATGATTGATCGGGTGAGCAAAGCCGCTTTATCAGCCGCTTCCGTAAAACGGGGCGGTTGTAAAGCGGTATTTCACGGTTAAAGATAATATTGGCAGAAGGAGTAAAAAAATATGAATTTGAGCAGATGGAGAGAGACTGTGAACCGTTATATAGTAAATGCAATAATCCTTGTGATAGCCTGGGGAGGAATGTTTAGGAGGGCTTTTAATTGCGATACCCTGGCACACATGGTGAACGCATGGGGAGACATTGAGCATAGAATGACGCATGGAAGATACTTGTCGGCCTTCCAGGACTGGCTGCTGTACCAGATGGGATTATCCACGGCAAGCCATACTGGAATAACGGCGATGGTGGAAGTGGCGCTATTGGCATTTGCGGTCTGTATCCTGCAGAGTTGTTTTGAGGAGAAGATAGGAAAGCCTTCCGGCATTTATGAGCAGTTGGCATGGACGGCTATCTTTTCGTTGGTTTTTACCAACGTATTATTTGCGGAGTCTTTTATGTTTGGAGAATGCGCTCTGATGTTCGGGATAGCATATCTATTGGCAGCCTTGGGAATCCGGGCGTTTACCCGAAGAAAATATGGGCTGGCATTTTTATTTTTTATCCTCTCGACGCTGGAATACCAGACGGCAGTGATTTATGCGGCAATCGTGCTTTCGGCATGGATTTTTATAGACAGTGAGTGCCGGATCACGGTGAAGACAGTAATTTTGGAAATTGTCTGCGGTGTCATAACGATAGGGGCGGGCGTGCTGAATATGCTAAGTTTGAGCCTGTTGGCAAGGCTGGGAGTGGTGAAGGAAGCGGCACGGTCGGCCGATGTCCATGATTGGGTTCAAAAAGCGGCTAAATGCATGACGGATCTTGGACAGGTATTGTTAAACAGCAGAGGGCTGCTTCCGAAAGTCGGTCTGCCGTTCATGGTGTTATGTATTGCTATGGGGATTGTTATTTGGAAATTCTGGAAAGAAAAAAAATTATATGCCATCATATATTATATTTTGCTGGTTGTCGGCATGCTCGCCATGGTTTATCTTCTTCCTATGCTGCAGCCTGACACGAGGACGTATCCCAGAATTATTTGGACATTTTATTCAATGCAGGCGATGCTTTTCCTAATCGCTTTTTGGCTCATGACGAAGAAAGGAAAAGAGGTTCTTTGTTATATATGCGGCGCTTATTTGCTGGTTCAGATCCTGTTCTGCAATATTATCGTTACAAACCACATGGTAAGCAATACGCTGGATAAAACGTATGCCATGATGGTATATGAAAAGATTGTGGAATACGAAGAGGAGACAGGACAGGAAGTGAAAAAGCTTGCTGTTGCCAACGATATCGATTGCCCTTTCAGCTATAATAATGTCTATTATAAAACAGATCAGATCAATGAAAGAGCGTTGGGTACCGTATCAAACACAATGGTGAATATCGCGAGCGGAAGGGAGTTTGAAAAGGTACCGATGGATGAAACCGTGTACCAAACCTATTTTGGGGATCAGAACTGGGATTATTTCGATGCTTCCGAACAGTTGGTGATTATCGGGGATACGGCGTATTGGATGATTTTTTAAGGAACTGGTTTTGGAACGGTTTTCGATAAGTCGGAAAAGAGGAATGGAGTAGAAAAATGCGGGCATTTTTAATTTTGGAGGACGGTACCGTATTGGAAGGAATACGTATCGGTGCCGAAAAAGAAATCATCAGCGAAATTGTTTTTAATACATCTATGGCGGGCTATCCGGAAGTATTGACGGATCCTTCTTATGCGGGCCAGGCGGTCTGCATGACATATCCCATGATTGGGAATTACGGGGTATGCAGAGAGGATATGGAATCGTCAAGGCCATGGGTGGACGGGTTGATCATAAGGGAATTGGCCCGGAGAGGAAGCAATTTCCGTAAGGATGTGGATCTGGGCCGGTTTCTTGAGGAATTTGATGTGCCGGGAATCGCCGGAATCGATACGAGGGCATTGACAAAGATACTTCGCGAAAAAGGGACGATGAACGGCATGATTACAACGGATGAGGCGTATTCCCTGGAGAAGATACTCCCCCGGTTAAAGGCGTATACTACCGGCAAAGTAGTGGAAAAGGCAACATGCGGACAAAAGTATGTGCAGAGAGGTTCCGGAGAGGGAAAGAAAGTGGCGCTGCTGGATCTCGGGGCAAAAGAAAATATAGCAAGGTCTTTGACGAGGCGGGGCTGTGATGTGACGGTATATCCGGCATTTACTAAGGCAGAGGAGATTTTAGCGGACAGACCGGACGGCATCATGTTAAGCAACGGCCCCGGCGATCCGAAAGAATGCACATCGATTATAAAAGAGATCGGGAAATTATATGAGACGGATATTCCGGTGTTTGCCATCTGCCTTGGGCATCAGTTGATGGCGCTGGCCACCGGGGCGGATACTTTTAAAATGAAGTATGGCCACCGGGGCGGGAACCATCCGGTTAAGGATCTGCGTACGGGAAGGGTATACATTTCTTCCCAGAACCATGGGTATGTGGTGGACATGGATAAGCTGGATCCAAATGTAGCTGTGCCGGCTTTTATAAATGTAAACGATGGTACAAACGAAGGGCTGGCTTATACGGGTAAAAAAATTTTTACGGTGCAGTTTCATCCGGAGGCTTGTCCGGGGCCGCAGGATTCGGCATATTTGTTCGATCGTTTTATAGAGATGTTAAACTGATGTGAGGAGAGGAAAAAAGATGCCAAAAAATCCTAATATAAAAAAAGTGCTGGTCATTGGATCAGGGCCGATCGTGATCGGACAGGCGGCAGAATTCGATTATGCGGGTACCCAGGCGTGCCGCTCGCTGAAGGAAGAAGGAATCGAAGTTATATTAGTCAATTCCAATCCGGCTACCATCATGACCGACAGGGATATTGCGGATAAAGTATATATAGAGCCTTTGACGGTAAAGGTTCTGGAACAGATTATCGAAAAGGAGAAGCCGGATAGCGTGCTGCCTACGTTGGGCGGACAAGCGGGGTTAAACCTGGGCATGGAGCTGGATGAATCAGGTTTTTTGAACAAACATAATGTGACTCTTCTCGGAACTACCGCCAGGACGATAAGAAAAGCGGAAGACCGCCTGGAGTTTAAGGAGACGATGGAAAAAATCGGGGAACCCTGCGCGGCCTCCCTGGTGGTGGAAAACGTGCGGGACGGGGCGGATTTCGCAGGAAAGATAGGCTATCCGGTAGTGCTTCGTCCGGCTTATACGCTGGGAGGCTCAGGGGGCGGTATCGCCCATAACCGGATGGAACTGGAGGAAATTCTGGAGAACGGGCTGCGCCTTTCCCGGGTAGGGCAGGTATTGGTGGAAAGGTGCATTGCGGGATGGAAGGAAATCGAATATGAAGTGATGCGGGACAGCGCGGGCAACTGTATTACCGTCTGCAATATGGAAAATATGGATCCGGTAGGAGTCCATACCGGTGACAGCATCGTAGTGGCGCCTTCCCAGACGCTGATGGACAAGGAATACCAGATGCTAAGAAGCGCGGCATTGAATATTATCGATGAACTGGAGATCACCGGAGGGTGCAATGTACAGTTCGCTTTACATCCCGATAGCTTTGAGTATTGCGTCATAGAGGTGAATCCAAGGGTGAGCCGTTCTTCCGCCCTTGCCAGCAAGGCGACGGGGTATCCCATCGCGAAAGTGGCGGCAAAGATCGCTTTGGGATATACTTTGGACGAAATAAAAAATGCGGTTACAGGTAAGACTTATGCCAGTTTTGAACCGGCGCTGGATTATTGCGTGGTCAAGATTCCAAGACTGCCTTTTGATAAATTTATTACAGCTAAGCGAACGCTGACCACACAGATGAAGGCTACGGGGGAAGTCATGAGCATATGCACCAGCTTTGAAGGGGCGCTGATGAAAGCGATCCGTTCCCTGGAACAGCATGTGGATTGTCTGTTTGACTATGATTTTTCAGCGCTGTCTGCGGAAGAATTGCTGGATCGGATGAAAAAAGTGGATGACCAAAGAATCTATGTAATTGCTGAAGCATTGCGAAAAGGCGTGGACTATGATGCGATACATGATATCACGATGATAGATAACTGGTTCATTGATAAGCTGGCGGTTATTGTGGAAATGGAAAACGCCTTGAAGAAGGAGCCGCTTAACCCGGAACTGCTGAGGGAGGCAAAGCGCATGGAATTTCCGGATTCGGTCATCGCCAGACTGACCGGGCTTTCGGAGGAAGAAATTAAGGGAATGCGTTATAAAAACGGCATTACGGCGGTATTTAAAATGGTGGATACCTGTGCGGCTGAATTTGAAGCAGCCACCCCTTATTATTATTCCTGCTTTGGCGGCGAGAATGAAGCCGTGGAAACGCATCCGACCAAAAAAGTACTGGTGCTTGGCTCCGGCCCGATCCGCATCGGCCAGGGCATTGAATTCGATTATTGTTCCGTACATGCTACATGGGCTTTTGCGAAAGCAGGTTATGAAACGGTTATTGTGAACAATAATCCGGAAACGGTAAGCACGGATTTTGATATTGCGGATAAACTATATTTTGAGCCATTGACGCCGGAAGATGTAGAGAACATCGTTAATATAGAAAAACCGGACGGGGCGGTAGTACAGTTTGGCGGGCAGACAGCCATCAAACTGACGGAAAGCCTGATGAAAATGGGCGTTCCTATTCTGGGAACGAGTGCGGAGAATGTAGATGCGGCAGAGGATCGGGAATTATTCGATAAAATTCTGGAAGAATGCGGGATTCCAAGGCCATCGGGAGGAACGGTATATACGGCGGAGGAAGCAAAAAAAGTGGCAAACCAGTTGGGCTATCCGGTGCTGGTAAGGCCTTCTTATGTTCTTGGCGGCCAGGGGATGCAAATTGCCATTTCCGATGCGGAAGTAGAAGAATTTATGGCAATCATCAATCGGATCGCCCAGGATCATCCGATTCTGGTGGACAAGTATTTGCAGGGAAAGGAAATCGAAGTGGATGCGGTCTGCGATGGAACGGATATACTCATCCCGGGCATTATGGAGCATATAGAAAGAGCAGGAGTTCATTCCGGCGACAGTATATCGGTGTATCCGGCACAAAGTATCGGTGAAAAGGTAAAAACTACCATTGCGGAATATACAAAGAAGCTGGCAAAGGCTCTTCATGTGATCGGGTTGATCAATATTCAGTTCATTGTTGTGGGGGAGGAAGTATATGTGATCGAGGTCAATCCCCGGTCTTCCCGCACGGTACCTTATATCAGCAAAGTGACAGGAATTCCCATCGTGGATCTTGCGGCTCAAGTGATCATGGGGAAAACGATTGCGGAGTTAGGATATGTACCGGGGCTGCAAAAGGAGTCGGAATATGTGGCGATCAAAATGCCTGTATTTTCTTTTGAAAAAATACGGGGAGCGGAGATCAGCCTGGGGCCGGAAATGAAGTCTACCGGCGAATGCCTTGGCATTTCCAAGACTTTTCATGAGGCTTTGTACAAAGCTTTTCTTGGAGCGGGAGTTCGGCTGCCCAGATACCGCAGGATGATCATTACGGTAAAAGATGCGGATAAGGGGGAAGCGATTGAGATCGGCAGACGTTTTGAAAAGCTTGGGTATAAGATCTATGCTACCCGCAGTACGGCGAATGCTTTGAAGGATGCGGGAGTCAGGGCGCGGCAGGTCAATAAGATTCGGCAGGAGTCTCCTACGGTGATGGATCTGATCCTGGGGCACGAGATCGACTTGGTGATCGATACGCCCACTCAGGGAAGGGATAAATCGCGGGATGGCTTTTTGATCCGCCGTACCGCCATCGAAACGGGAGTAAACTGCCTGACATCGCTGGATACGGCCAGGGCGCTTGCGACGAGTCTGGAACATATTGGGGAAGAAGAAGCGCTGACGCTGGTGGATGTGGCATCGCTGTAATAAAAAATGGAGTTTGTGTAAAAACGATGGAACATGGAAAAAATTATGCAAAAGAGCTGGATAAGATCATCGGCAGGATGGAAAAGGCGGAGAATGGGAATGCGGAGCCGCTGCCTTTGAATTTTTCGAAAAACCTGTCACCGGGAAGAAAGCTCCTTCTTCACAGTTGCTGCGCGCCTTGCAGCAGTTACGTAATGGAATATTTGAGAGAATATTTTGACATCACCGTATTTTATTATAATCCTAATATTACGGAAGATGAGGAATATAGGAAAAGAGTGGAGGAGCAGAAGCGTCTGATAGAGGAATATAACCGGCAGACGGAGGAAGAACATTTTACGGGGATGCATTCCACAGTTAAGGCACGCCAGATAGAAATCATAGAGGGAGACTATGAACCGGATTGCTTTTATGCGGCGGCGAAGAATCTGGAAAAATGCCCGGAAGGCGGGGAACGGTGTTTCCGGTGTTATGAACTGAGGCTGAGAAAAACGGCAGAACTGGCGGCAGAGAAAAAATTTGACTGTTTTACTACGACTTTGACGATAAGTCCTTTGAAGAATGCAGGGAAGTTGAATGAGATCGGAGAAGAGTTGGAAAAAGAATACGGCGTTTTTTTCCTGCCTTCGGATTTTAAGAAAAAGAACGGATATAAAAGATCCATAGAACTGTCAGCGCAGTTTGGGCTGTACCGGCAGGATTATTGCGGCTGTATATATTCTAAAAGGGAAAGAGAGGAAAAAGGAGAGAGATGAAAAAGATTTTGGATGTGATATCGGAGGAAATGAAAGAAGCGTTCCAGCGGGCAGGATATGACAGGGAACTTGGAAAAGTAACTCCGTCAAACAGGCCTGATTTGTGCGAATACCAGTGCAACGGGGCGATGGCAGGAGCAAAACGTTATAAAAAAGCGCCGATTATGATTGCACAGGAGGTGGCCGGAGAGCTGGAAGGCAGCCAGGTATTTGAATCGGTAAGCGCAGTGAACCCCGGTTTTTTAAATCTGAAATTAAGTTCCGCTTTTTTGGCGGACTATTTGGACGGAATGGTAAAAAATCCGAAGTTTGGGCTGGAAGCTCCCGAAAAGGCGAAGAAAATATTGATCGATTATGGCGGACCGAATGTGGCGAAGCCTTTGCATGTAGGGCATTTGCGTTCGGCAATCATCGGTGAAAGCATAAAAAGGATCGGGAGATATGCGGGGCATGAGGTGATCGGCGATATTCATTTGGGCGACTGGGGGCTGCAGATGGGGCTGATTATTACGGAACTGAAGGAAAGAGAGCCGGATTTGGTGTATTTTGACGATAGTTTTACCGGAGATTATCCGAAGGAAGCGCCTTTTACCATTTCTGAACTGGAAGAGATTTATCCCGCTGCCAGCGCAAGATCCAAGGAGGACGGCGCCTATAAGGAAAAGGCAATGGAAGCCACTTATAAGCTGCAAAACGGCGTGCGGGGTTACCGGGCGCTTTGGGAACATATTATCCGCGTATCGGTGGCGGATCTCAAGAAGAACTATGAAAAATTGAACGTGGAATTCGATTTGTGGAAAGGGGAATCCGATGTCCATGATTTGATCCCGCAGATGGTGGAGGAGATGAAAGCCGGAGGCTATGCTTATTTGAGCGAGGGCGCGTTGGTGGTGGATGTAAAGGAAGAAACCGATACGAAGGAAATACCGCCCTGTATGATTTTAAAATCCGACGGAGCATCCTTGTACAATACGACGGATCTGGCGACTATTAAGGAGAGGATGGAAAAAATCGGGCCGGATGAAATTATTTATGTGGTGGATAAGCGGCAGGAACTTTATTTTGAGCAGGTTTTCCGCTGCGCCCGCAAAACAGGGCTGGTAAGGCCGGAAACGAAATTAAAATACCTTGGCTTTGGCACGATGAACGGGAAGGACGGGAAGCCTTTTAAAACGAGAGAGGGCGGGGTAATGCGCCTGGAATCTTTGCTTGCCGAAATTGATGAGGTGATGTATGGAAAGATCGTTCAGAATCGTTCCGTACCGGAGGAAGAGGCGAAGGAGACTGCCCGGGTAGTCGCATTATCGGCGGTTAAATATGGGGATCTTTCCAACCAGGCATCCAAAGACTATATTTTTGATATCGACAGGTTCACTTCCTCCGAGGGCGATACCGGACCGTATATTTTATATACGCTGGTGCGTATTAAGTCGATTCTTTCCAAATATACGGAAGCAGGAGGAGAGGCCGAAGCAGCGGCGCTGCGGCCGGCAGAGGGCAGCCCGGAGAAAGGGTTGATGCTGGAACTGGCAGGATTTCTCGGTATGATGGAAAATGCTTGTGAGGAAACCGCGCCTCATAAGGTATGCGCATATATTTATGATATTGCTAATGCATTCAATCATTTCTATCATGAAACAAAAATATTGGCAGAAGAGGATGCGGTGAAGAAAGAGGGCTGGATCGCCCTTCTGATGCTGACAAAAAATATTTTGGAAACATGCATTGATTTGTTGGGTTTTTCGGCTCCCGAAAGGATGTAATTGTCCCTTTGAATAATCCGTCCTGATAAATGATACGGACGGATTGAAAAATATAAATAAAAAATTTAAAAAAAATATTGACAAGTCCTGGAATATAATTGTATAATAGCAGAGCGGGTTGCGAAAGCGGCTTGTCAATAAGGGATCTTAGCTCAGCTGGGAGAGCATCTGCCTTACAAGCAGAGGGTCATAGGTTCGAGCCCTATAGGTCCCATACCCTATCGGATTTACCGGTAGGGATCATATGGCGAGATAGCTCAGCTGGCTAGAGCATACGGTTCATACCCGTAGTGTCGAGGGTTCAAGTCCCCCTCTCGCTATTTAAAGAATGCTTGAACATGTGATGTTTCAAGCATTTTTTATATTTATGCTCAAAAATGTTGTTTTATACCGCTTCGAATCGTTACAAATCAAAAGACCCTTTCGGGATTTGCATATATAGAGCAAGGGCATCGCTCTATCATTTAATTTATGGGCCGGATAGACCCTGTTGAGTGCATTGGAGTTTCTCAACAGAGAAACGGAAATGTGCTCAACGTTAAACCACCCGCTATGCGGGTGCGCGACGATTGCTATACAAAAATCACCTTTCCCTTATAATAGAGGTGTTCAGGCCACTATTAGAGAAAGGAAAGGTGATTTTATGGCAAAGCAAACGAATTCGCTCGCATATACGAAGTGGATGTGTAAATATCACATCATCTTCACCCCAAAGTATAGACGAAAAATTGTCTATAATCAATATAAAACAGATTTGCGTGATATGATAAAGCAGTTGTGCAGTTATAAGGGAGTGGAGACCATAGAAGGGCATCTTATGCCTGACCATGTGCATATGCTTGTAAGTATACCGCCGAAGATAAGTGTTTCATCATTTATGGGATATCTGAAGGGAAAAAGCGCCCTGGTGATGTTTGACAGGCATGCAAACCTGAAGTATAAGTTTGGAAACCGTCACTTTTGGTCAGAAGGGTATTATGTTAGTACCGTAGGATTAAATGAAGCCACGATCAAAAAGTATATTCAGGAGCAGGAGAAAGCAGATATCATACAGGACAAGCTGAGTGTAAAAGAATAGGAAGACCCTTTTAAGGGTCAGGGCTGAGTAGTACAAACACCCCTTTAGGGGTAGCAACGAGTCAGAAGCAATGTGGCTTGAACGGAGCCGAGGGAAGACGGCTTCCCATGGTCTTAAAGAGAAAGCCAGCATCTTGAGACGCAGCCAAGCAGGGCGGGCTTAGAGCCCGCGTCCCGAGCCACCCGTTTTACGGGTGGGGGCGACTTGATGATTTTGGACACCCCCATTTGCCTTCTAAGAAACAGTTTATGGAATCTGTCGCTTCTGCTTTGAACTGTCAAAATAGCGCATATAGAAATAATAGCTTTGTCGAATTCATCCCATTTTGCCCTATATGTTAAATATTTAGGGTATCAAATAATTACAATTTTTTGAATGGAATAAACTTGGCATGCCTTAAAACTGGGGTTCCATATGTTCGTATACTCACTGCAGCAGTATTGACTATAATATCACAGTAGGCATTTATAATGCCGCCAGACGGGGAAACTGTTAAATATCTTGTAAGGCCGTGTTGGGTTATAGAAACAGATATTGTTTCAGTTGTCATTGAATACATACTGATTTCAATAATGCCTGAAGAAAGCGGCATAAAAGTTTTTGTCTGCCCGTTTACAAGATAGGATGCCAAATCAACCATCTTACCATAATCGAGTTCTGCAAAATATTTACTTTTCAAATTATTTCCAACAGATTGTAAATTGCTGTTTAACTAATCATTTACTTTTAGTAGTTGTGCGTTAAACAGCAATTTAAATCTTCTTTTTAAGGAAGTATCTGGCAGTGCAAATAATGGCGGTATAGCGTCCCAGGAACTTACAAATATAGAAATGACATTTACAGTGCCGAATGGATATAAAATACATTCTGTGAAGCAACTAGATATACTCGGATGGAGTGGATTGTTGTATCAGGGGCATAGAATATCCGGCAATACAATGACTGTTAGAGTGTATAATATCCAAAGTGTTGCAAGACCGTGCAATATAAGTGCGGTTGTTAATTGTATAAGAATTAAATAGCGAGCAAGGCCAGAGCATCTGATGGTTCCTTAGACATCAAATTGTGAAAAATGATGAAACATTGGGAAACTTGCTTTTTACTAATAAAAACGTTTATTTTTTAAGAACAAGGGAAGAACTTCCATAAATCGTTCTTTAGGAGGCAAACAAGTTATGCATATAACATACTTTATTCGTCGATTTATCGAGATAGTGTTTTTGGGTCGTTTCAAAAGAGCTATGGCCAAGGATCTCTTGTATAATGGATGGGTCAACCCCTTTTTTATTAAGGTCGCTTGCCAGCCAGCGTCTGAAGCAATGAACCGTGATCTCAGGCAAACCGACTCGGGTGCCAATGTTTTTCACAATTTTGTTGATAGATCCCTTGCACAGTTTATTGTAGGGCTTTTTGTTTGAGCAGAAGAGGAAATGGCTTAGATAACGTCCTCTTTCCATTAAGTATTCCTGCATATGTTTTTTGCAACGGACAGAAAATGGGACGACTCTGTCTTTTCCTCCTTTGCCATGTATTATAATGACTCTGTTTTCCCAATCAATTTCAGATAATGCCACGTTGCTTATTTCGCTTACCCTCAGACCGGTGGATATAAGTAAATCGATCAGGGCTAATTCGCGTTTATCAATACAGGCATCTCTCATGGATTCGATTTCCAGATCCGTATAGAATTTCTTGTATTTTATATCATCTTTGATTTTAGGAATTTTAGTAACAGGGTTTTTCCTTATATATTCTTCGTCGGCCATAAATTGGAAAAATACGTTTAAATTTCGACGGCAGTTATCGGCGGTGGTTTTACAGACAGATTTTTCATAGTACAATAGATACCTGCGTATATCGTCTGTCGTAATATTAATCAATTCCTTATTACAAAAGTTCAGAAGAGAGGATACACTTAGTATGTATTGTTTGACTGAACTGTCTTTAATACCGCTCATCTTTTTGCAGCCTTCAAAGTTTTTAATAATAACAGTGTTTTTGCATTTTTCTGTTGACAGCATATTGGGGGAGGAAGAGACGAAATTTATACCATCAAATACATTAGTAAGGATATTTACAAATTGCCGCATTTGAAAGTTATTCCAATGCATTTCTTCCCCCATGATACGTGCTGCGGTTTTAAACAGGTAATCCTTGTCAAGTTCCTGGTTTGCCATGAAATATCCTCCTATACATTTAATATATAAAGATATCATAACACAAACATATGTTCTGTTCAAGAGTTGTTTAAAAAGTTTGAAGGTTAAATCGAAAAGAGTGGTTGATAGTATCTAAAGAATAGCTAAACAGCAATTTAAAAGAAATTATTATAACACTATCGTCTACAATAACGGTTGACATTGTAGAGGGATATAATTTAGTTGAGTTAAATAAGCCAAACACTCCAAGTGGATATAAACTGTTGGGATGTATGGGAGCTACACATAGTACTACAGGCAATGTTGTGATAAATGCTGTCGCAAATAACGGAAAACTCAGAGTTTATAACAATACATCCACAACAGGCAAAGCTATTACATTTACGGGAACGTGGTTGCTTTACAAAATATCAAAGTAGCGGGTATCTAAAAAAATAAAGAAACTCCGCATATGCACCGGCATCTTTGATTAAACCATCATAAACTGTAATGGAACTACTTCCGCCAGAGGAGGCATTAAAATAGATCATTAATTTTGCGCGCCTAACCGTCTGCATCTGTAAGAGTTTAATGCTTGGAGTTATTTGCAGACAAAGGTAATATAGCAGTACGTATAGCCTTCAACTGGCAAATCTCCGTATGGGCGCAGGGTGACATCGCCACCGCTTCCAACCGATAGGTAGGCCATAACCGGGGTATCACGCCCTAATGCAACCATATTTGCAAAGCTGCGTAATGGGCAGTATCCGTTGGGCAGTGTGCCAAGCTTGTACGCAGTGTTATAGGAAAGCTTTGCCTTGTTCTGCTCAATGTATAGACTTATTGTCTGCCCCCTTTTAGAATAAAAAACCCGCATGTAATTATTCGTGAGTTCCTGCGTGGACGATATTTCCATTAAATTGCTGTTTAACACACAACTATTGAAATCAATGAATTGGTGAAACAACAATATATATACGGAAACCGCAGTTTTGGATGGCCTAGTTGGTATGATGCAGGACATGGATATAGCGGAGAAATTGTATATATACTTTAGACCGTAGTAAAATAGGAGAAGCATGTGTCAATCCTGCTGGCTGTTGTATATGCCGGAAAGTATATTTCGAGATTTCCGCTTGTTCTTATTATTGCACTGTAGCAATTTCCATTTGTTGTTTGTAGACTAAGATATATAACGCCCCCTCCATATGGTTTAGGCAAACCGCTTAATACAACATCGCCGTTTGATACAGCGGCAGAAGGTGTTGATTCCAACGATACGATACACATTCCGTTGCGGACATAATATGACGCTCCGTGAGTAAATTTTTCACCTTTGGTCGCAGTTCCTATTGTTGTTTTAGCTGTATTTATTAAATTGCTGTTTAGTTAATATATTTATGTTTAGTTGTTATAAGCTAAACAGCAATTTAGCAAAATTGATCCTATTCAAAATATTTACAAAGGAAGTTACACTTACTGACGATAAGGCACAAATAGTAGATATCCCTATTAATTCTATAGCTGGTTATACGGCATATTGCCTTAATTTCTGTGCCTTTAACGGTCACGTAATTAGTACCTGTTTAAGCATTTCAGCGATTTCGGAATCGGTAAGAGGAACCGTAAGATCAGATACGAGTGTAACCTGCTCCGTACGAGCCGTCATTATGTATATAAAACAACTATAGTTTAGAAAAATAAAGTATTTTTGCCGAAAAGACTCAAATTATCAATTATTTCAAAAATTGTTAAAGTAGAAGCATACATAGAATATACAGGAAGATATCACTATGTATATATTTTACACAATACTACTGCGCTTATAGTTATTTTTTGCTGGCCGGACGTTACATTGCGGAGTTCGATAAGGACATTATTTCCGTTAAGCATGAACCTTGTTATAGCGCTTGATGCCGTATTGGCATTTACGGCAATAACGCCTAATGCAATGTAGCCGCTTGGTACTGTATAGGGCAAATTTACAGATAAAATCGTTGAGGCTTCTACGGTAAATTCTTTTGTCTGCGTATTCACAGTTGTAATAACGCTGGAAAGAGACGGACGCCCGGCTATGCTTTCCCATGGAACACTGCCAGCGCTGTTGGCATAATTAACGTTTTGGCTTCCTATGTTACTGGTAGTGATAGCGGTGTTTGCATCTTGTTTGGTGGATAAATTGCTGTTTAATACACTAACCGCCTTACTGGAAGCAGCGATATCTTCCCTTTGGGAATCCAGTGCGGATGATATACCATGTATGCCGCCGACATTGGTTCCCAATATTTTTAAACCCTGTACAATGGCAGATAAGCTTTTTTTCATATTCGAAAGTGTGGAGAATATGCTGGTATGACTTTGGATGGCGTTGCTGGTTGTTTCGGCAGCGGTGTTAGATTCAGCCAATGTGGTGTATGTGCTTGTGGTATCGTCGAATGCGGGCTCTTCAATTCCGGCAATACTTTCGTTTGCTGCAGTCATAGCGCTTTCCAGCGTATTCCCGTCGGCCATTTCAACATTTTCTGCCGAGATGCTTTTGATTTCCGAACCATTTTTTCCGCGGGGAATTCCAAAATCTATATAGTTGTTTAATCCGTCTTTACGGATATCCACGGTTGCGTTCTGATCGGGATCCAAAGTGGTGACATTCCCTTTCAGCATTTTGGGAGTTAATCCGTCTAATTGTTCCGGTGTAAAATCTTCAAACACGAAGGAATCTCCTTTGTCACCGACTACTTTTCCTAAATTTAATTTTGGCATAGAATAAGTACCTCCTTTAATTGTAAGATAAAATAAACAATTCCCCATGAGCCATGGGGAATTTGTTTTTTGAAATATAAGAAATTTTTAAAATATAGTGTGTTAAGAATAGAATATAAAAACCAAATGCTGTTATGCTATCCGACGGTCAGGATGAGGCATCCGTTATCGTCGATATGGGCATCGGGCGGATTGTTCTCATCATTGTAATAGAGCATTAAATTTTCATTTTCGATTTTAAAGGCGATTTGGCCTTCTATTGTTGTGACAACACCGTCTTTTCCATCAATACCGTCTTTTCCGTCCCTTCCGTTAAAATATCCCGAGGCCAATTTGTTCTCTAAGTCGTTGGAGACATTATGGGCGCGTTCGGTAGCTTTACCCGCAAGGGTGGCTGCCGCATTTGCCGAATCGGCAGCAGTATTAGCGTTGTCTGTTGCCGATTCGGCATTGAGAATCGCGGTTTCGAAAGCATTCTGCCGCTGTGCTTCCGCATTGTTTCGGTCGATTTCGTTTTGCTTGCGTTCCTCTTCGCTGGATATCCGCTGGTTCTCATTGGCAATTCTTATTTGTTCCGCATCGGAAACCGTATCGCTTAATCGATTCATGGCATCAATGGCAGCGTTTGCCGTATTGGTGACATCAATACAATGAGTTGTGGCATCGTTGCATTCCTGTGTAGCCTGAACGGTATTTGCAGTTGCTTCCACACAACGTTCGGTAGCAGTATTACAATTCTGAGTAACATTTTCCATTTCTGATTTCAGGCCCGATAAATCTGCCTGAATTTGATGGACTTGATTGATTTTTTCTATTAAAAGTCCGAATTCATCAGAGGATACGACGTATCCTATATCAAAACTTGATTGGGAAATGATGATAAAAAAAGGGAACGATGTAAGCGTCCGGTTTTCAAGATTTGATATGATTGAGATTTCATAATTGCTGCGTCCGCTTACGGCAGACATTTGCTGTGTGATTTCTATGCGGATGGTATTACTGTCCAATATCTGACATTTGTTAAAAATGACATTGTTGTCCGGTTTCGTTCCCCGGATGGATACCGTTACCGCTTCGCTGTTTACCGTATAGGGCTGACCGTTGTTCATAAGTGAGATATCTACATATCTCGTTCCATATCCATCTCCCTGTATGCCTTTTACAAATAAAAAGTTATTATTGCTTGCAAAATCTACAGTATATTGCTGGATAAGTGGAGTAATTGTGTCGGGCATGGAAGTCCTCCTTTCTGAAAAAATGGTTTATTTTTCCGCGTTATCGGCTTCATCCTTCTTTTCCCTTTCGTTGTTTTCGGCATTTTCCAGACATTCTTTGTTAATCTGGGCATAGTATAAGTGTTCCAGATTGTTCATAATGTCTTTCATGATGAAATAAGCGGCTCCGATATCGAGGCTGCTGTTTTCAATGGAATAGTTGATTTGTTCTTTTAAGATTTGGTAGTTTTTGATCATTTGTTCCTCCAATTTTCTTGCTTAATCACCATTTGTTATGTAGACATAAAATATAGTTGGTTTGTACTAGCCCAGACATGGTTTACAGCGCCATCATTATTAGTGGTATATAGTATAGGTGGGATAACTACCTCTACTTGCCGCCAATGTGAAGTTTTATTTTCAAGAGCATCAATTCTTTCTATGGCATTGTTTAATGAATTGACGGTAGCATAATCATTTAACACGCCGGTATTTCTAATGTTCCCAGCAGTTATATTATTTACAACCAATTTATCAAAGTCTCCCAAAGCCCCGCCATTTAGGACAAAGCTGCTATTAGCCAAAAATCCGTTTTCAAACGCACCGTAAGTACCGTTGGTGCTTAAGCTTACCCCGCCAAATGAGCTGCCAGTGTTTACATTATTAATGTAAACATCTTCAAAATGAGCTTTACCATCAGAATTAATCCACCAGTTTCCGTTCGATGCGCGAATGGAATCACTTTGTATAGTAGCGCCGCCAATCGTTCCGGATATTGCAGTAATAACGCCGTTGGTAGTCACTTTAAACTTACTGTCTTTACCAAGAGCAATCCCGTCCGTACCGAGATAAATGCCGGCTTTGTCATCGGAAATAGAAGATTTGCCATGGTACAGTTTATCTCTCTCCAGTACAAAGCCGCCGGTACCTCCAAGATATCCTTTCTCCGCATAAAAAGTTCCATCATTGGACAGCTTCAGCACATTATTGGCACCCAGGGCGATTCCGTCTGTGCCTATATATATGCCGTTTGTACTTGAAGTAAGGGAATTTTTCCGGCAGTATATTTTCCCGTCTTCAATCACAAAGGCGTTTTGGCCGCCGATCCAGCCTTTTTCGGCTTTTATCGTACCTTTTGCGGTCAAGACGCCTTTTTCATCCAAAGTAAGTTTGGTTTCATTGCCGGCGTTGAATTCGAAGGTTCCTTTATTGAGATCGATTTTGGTACCTGTTTTGCCGGCAGAGTAGTTGGTGGATTGCAGGATGCCTCCATAGATTTCGCTGCCCTCTATGACAGAGCCGCCGATATATCCGGCTAGTACAAGGTGGGCGATGAGGCCGAAATCATTGTATGTGACCCCTTGCTTTGTATACTGTACCCGTCCCAGGGCAGTGTTAATGGTTTGGAAGGCGTCATCGCTGAAAAGAATCTGGGAATCGCCGATAAAGATTCTGTCATTGGGGTATTTGGATTCGGGGGTATTGCTGACAATGATCCCCCTGTCGTCAATCGTGACGTCTGATCTGGATGTTTTCAGGGTTTCGCCGGCAGCCAGCAGACCGCTGGCAATGACCTTTGACAAGTCGTCCGCCTCTTTGTTGGCACGGTTCCAGTTGCTGCTGTTAAAAGAAACGGTGGAGGCGACGGAAGAGGCGGTATCCAGTGCCGTTGTGGTATCCGCATATATATTTTTTCCCTTGACTTTATTCATATTTCCAAAAGTAACGGAAAAGTCGTCAGGATGGTAGAAATCCATATCCAGAGTCAGAAGCCTTGCCTTTACGATATAGTCATCGCGAATAATAATATTGATATAATTGCCAGGTTCAAAATCGGAGGAAACGTTTTTAAATTCCTCCATTTCAAAAAGATTCAGCAGTTCCGCGCTGAACTGTAATTGCGGCTGCGATACTTTTTGCAGCTCTTTCCGGCCAAAGGCAAGCATTTCTTTTAACATATCCATCCGCTCGGAATCGGTCATAGTGTCGGTGACGACAAAATTGGAAGAGGACAGTTCGTCCTCACGGATGAATTTGGACAGCTCTTTTAATTGTCCGGCCGTAAAATTCTGCTTCATACTGATTGAGGAAATCATGCGGTCCATTTGCGCGCCAATGGAAGATTGTCGGGTTTTTAAGGAAGAAATTTGTTTTTCAACGGCAGAAATCTGGGATTTGATCGCAAGAATGGCGTTGTATACGGGGAGGTATAAGGTCTTATAGTCCTTGTGGTCTTTTTTCCCCTGTCCGGCCTTGATCATAATCGATTGTCTTCGTTCATAGGAAGCGAGTTTTTCCTGCAGCGGTACAAGCCCATATTCTGCCCAGTTGACGCTTTCCGTATTGGAAGGCATTTTCTCATGGGTAAGATGGTTGATCTCGTTATAATAATTTTGGTATTGGGATAGAAGAGAAGAGTAGCCGGGCAGACTATCGTTCCATTTTTTTGTCCATTTGCTGTATGCATCGCATAATTCTCGGCTCATGAAATCGGGCGAATGAAAGTAGTCCAGCATATAAATTTTGTCGTATCCCATATTTACTTCGCGCAAATTCAGGTCATCGGCGCCGGTAACGGTCAGACATGTCTTAATGTCATCAATGGAAGAGGAGATATCCGTTGTTTTCAGAAGATTATCATAAGTGACAAAAATGTCCGTGTCTTTTCCGACCGTGTCTTCCGTGTACGCATGGATTCTTTGGTGCAAGGTGTCGAAGAGAAATACGCATTGAAAGGCGGCTGCGGCGTCTTTTGTCAGGAAAGAATAGACATCCTGTCTTGTAACTTCGAAACATCGTTCCATTGTCATAAGGGAGGTGTCGATATGACCAAGCGTCCAGTCCGGGCATTTTTCCAGAACCAGATGGAGCAGGCTTTTATCCGGGTTCGACAAGTTGTAAAACTTAACACCGTCTATGCTTTCCGTTGTACCCATGTTGACCGTGAATAATTTGAGATATTTCTGGCCGAGCATAGTTTCCAGGCCGACCGCTTCACAGTCTTTGCATTCCAGGCGCTGTCCTTTGGCTTCTGTTTTTACGCTGGATAAAATGAAGCGTCCAAGTTCTTCCACTTCTATGAACTGTCCTTCGGTTATGGAATCATAGGCCGGATTTTTTACATTGTCCATCTGCATGTAGCTTTTAAACTGAATGATATCCGGGGCATTAAATTTGAAAAAATATTTCTTTTCGGTGCAGCTTAAAACATGCATCCGGTCATGGTTGGCTTTTGTAAGGATATAGGCAGGAGGGACGGTGCGGTCGAACAGATTGGTATGAAATGACAGGCTCATAAAATAAATCCCACCTTTCTCGCTACTTGGTATGTAAAAGTAATCTGGATGCCATGGTTTACCTGAAATTCATTTTTGCCGGGAACTAACCGTATAAAGTGCATATTAAAATCATTGTTTATAATCCTTGATGGAAGGGAGGATGACAATGTATTGTGTTGGGAATCCATGGTGATTATTTCACCTGCTGACAGTGATTTAAGAGTTGTCGTCCAGTTGTTGTCCATCAGGTTGCATATAGTTAAATTAGTGATAGCGGCATTTGACTTTATCGTTACTTTTGGCAGCAGGTAATCGTAGAGATGGTCGGAACTGTTGAACAGGATGAGGTTGGAAGCGGGAGAGGCATGGAACGTATAGTTAAATTCATTGGACCATGCGAAGGGTGAATCGCATTCCATTTCCAAAATGATACCGGCTATGCGGCCTCCGGCTTTCTGGTATTTTACATTTGCCACTCGGATATGGAAAAAGAGCAGTTCGTCAAATTCGTAAGAGAAAACCTGCATTTGTTTATACCCGCGGAATCCTGTCAGCTGCCTTAAAATTTCACGGCATTCGTGTTCGGTAAAATATTTATTTTTATCGCTGTTGATGGTATTTGGATCTTTGATAAGCGTAGCGGTGAGGCGTAACTTGGAACGAAAGGGGGCGTCGAGGTATACCGGCACGGGATTATGCCCGATATATTCTTCGATAGTATCGCTATCCATGCCGAACTCTTCATCGGATGAATGGGAGCTTTCAAAAGAAGCGAGAACCAATCCGTAGTTGCTCAACTGAAAATCCCCGATAATTGCGTCTAGTCCGAAAATATTAATTGTGATCACCAACTTTCTTTATAAGCTTTTTTAAAATGAGAGAGTGTCAGATTTTGCAGATGGCCGCACCCGTGTTCCGGGGTGCGGCGTTAGCAGGTTAATAGGTTCCATATTTTCTGGACATATCCAGGTCGTGCCAGCTTTTTCGGATAGCGTCGTTGGCAACGGTTTTTATATCGTTCAGAAAATGTTTGGTGTCGTTTACGTCGCCATTGATGGTTACGAGGCTGTCGTAATGCACATTGACATTAGGATTGTGTCCTGTATGATTAGGAATGGAATTTTGCAGTCCTGTTGACAGACCGGGGATATTCCAATTCCAGAGAGAGGGGGAGCGGGCGGAGAGATTGGCCATGAACTGACTGCTGTTTTCAGGCGCAAATACCGTGGCTTTTTCCGTTGTTTTTTGAAGTGCTGAAGCAAGATTGTATATGGCTCCAGTCTGCTTTTCTGTGAGAATGCTTTCCCCTTCTTTGGCGGCGATAAGAGTATCTTCTCCCAGGGCTTTTGCAATATGATTCCAAGGGTTGTGGCGATCCTTGGTTATGATGCCTCCTTTGGCATAGACTGGGACAACTTTACCTTTTCCATAGGATTTGGCAAGTCTTTCGAGGTCGGACTTATTATAGGAAGTAATCGTACCGCCCGCCACGCCTTCCAGTTTATAAAGTGTTTTGCTGTTAGAATCAGATGCCGATTGTTGGGCGGCGCTCACGGATCGAATCGCATTTGCCGCATTATTAGCCGCAGAAGCCACGTTATTCAGCCGGTTTGCGATGCCGTCAAGCGCGCTGCTGATGCCGCTGATATTGTAACCGCTCTCCAGAGTCCTTACCAGACTGTCACGCAGTGCCTGAGTCATATAATTCAGGTTCTGTTCGCTGTAATAGGAGGAAGCCAGTTCAGCCACAAGGGTATCCGCGCGGGTGGAGAACATCCATGCGAGGGTATTTGCAGTTTCATTGGCCTGATACTGAAGGTTATATACTTCGTATTCTACGCCCATCAGGTTTCCGATAAATACGCTGGTCTGTTCCGAAAGAATGGCCCCATAGCTGGCAATCGCCATTTCCCCGCTTTGCCAGGAGGAAATAATGGCAGAAGATACGGTGATGCCGTGTTCTTCTGCGATACGCGCGATTTCCTGGCCGATCAGATTCGCATTTTGTTTTACTGTTTCAAAGGAGGCAGCGATCAGTTGTTCCTTTTCTTCCAGAGATGCCTGGAGGCGTTCGATTTCCGCATTTCTTGCCTCTTCGTAGTTTTCCAATTCCTGGGTTAAAGCATTTTCCTGCTCTTCGATGGAATGATCGTACTGAGCTTCTTCCAATTCTTTTCTCGACTCGGCAAGTTGTTCTTCAAGCAATTTCCTTTTGGCAATGGCAGAAGCGGTATCATCATTTCGCATAGCGGCGATTTGACGCTCCAGGTCAGTGATTGATTTCGTTTTTTCTGCGATCAGTTCCTGATAATCGTGCAGATCTTTTGCCGCTTTTAATGCTTCGATTTGCGCATCGGTCAGTTCTTTATAGGCGTCTATTTCTTTTTCGATTGCTTCCACTTCTTCTTTCACGCGGGCTTCATGGAGATTAAGGATAGCATCTTTGACGGATTCAGAACTGTTGACCGCATCCCATTGGGCGGAAGACAGGTCGGACAATTTATCCGCATATTCGGCCGCAGAGTATTTTCCGGCAAGATAATCTTTGTTTAATTGATTCAGTTCATCATTATATTTTTTGATCTGGTATTGCGCCAGTTCATATTGCTGGGCCAGAAGTCCGAGCTGCGCAAGTCCTTCTTTTGACCAGTTGGAGCTGCCGTCGGTTGCCTTGGAGCCTTGGAACAGGTTAATGAAATGAGAGAGTTCGGAGTCCAGGTTTTTAAATTGATTCTGGATTCTTTCAAAGATGTCCCAATGGAGCTGCAAAAGTTCATTGTCCAGTTCCTCCATGGCCTTTTTGCAATCCAGAATATTGCCTTCCACATCGGAGAGGGCATTGACCATTTCGAGCCATTCTTCGGTTCCCTTTTGGACTCTTCCGGAACCGACTGCGGAGGACATTTGCGTTACCAGTTGTTTTTTTTCTTCTTCCAAAAGGGAAAGTTGTTTTTTGGACTGATCGATTTGAGCCGTAAAGAAGGATTCGCCAATCAGCTGTCCGGCTTCTTTTAACAGGTCGATCTGTTTGGAAATCAGATCTTTGCCGCTTTCCCTGATGTCGAACTGGTTTTGAAAGTCTTCCATGATATGGTTGAATTTGTCCAGTTCCAGTTGTCGGATGGAAGTTCTTAATTCCGCCAGCTGCTTTTTGCAGTCGGCAACTTTGTCCGCCCAGTTTTCATAATCTTTGATGGCTTCTACAACATCCTGATTGCCGTCGCCGACAAAGGTAGTGAGATCCACGGCCCCGTCTTTTATTTTGGCAGCAATATCGGAAGGAAGTTTGGATAAGGCTTCGTTTGCCTTTTGGCCGTACATATGCAGAGCATCGGAATAATTTTTGAATTTTTCTTCCGAGACGCTTAATTGGGCATCGACAAGTTTATTTTTTGCAAACGCGCCAGTGACGTTTTCCAGGTTGGTTTTCAGAAGATCAAGGGAATCGCTTAGTACTTTATTTCTTCGGTCAAAGAAGTCTATGAGTTCTTCGAATGAATCCTCGATTTCGTCTACGGATTTTGTAGCCTCTGTCTGCGCTTTGTCCGCCGCGTCTGAAATAGCTTGCTGTGTAGCAGAACTTCCGGCATAAGCCGGCGGCAGTTTTGCTTTGTATGATGTAGGGGAGGATACAGCGGCATTTTGTGAAAAATTTTTCATGGCTGTTTCTTTGATAGAAGCAGCCTGTTTTTCCAGTATGGTGATGGCAGTTTGGTTGGCCGCCTTCATCCACGGATTATCGATAGAGTCCGTGCGAGCGCGAAGCTGCTGGATTTTGTCCATAATACCTGCCAGCTGAACCAAAGCGCTGCCGGCGGCGCTGGAGGCGCCAACCATACCTAACAGTTGGTTGATGGAATTTGAAGCATCGATGGGATTGCTTGTCAAATTAATCTGCATTAAGTACAGTTCGTATAACTTATTTTTTGCCTGTTCGCTATAGTGGCCTTCTTCCAGCAGACGTTGGATTTCTTCGAGAGTAAGATCGGAGAGATTGTCGGTAGAAATGCCGAGCGCCTGTTTTGCAGCTTCCACTTCCTGTAATGCCGTAGCATACGACTGGTTGACGATGGCTTCCGCGTTTGTAATTCCGATTTCCTTCAGCATGGATGTGATAAGCTGCTTGTTCTCATCGGTAACATTTTCCAGAATTCCCGATTGATGAAGGTAGCTGTCGGTCAAATCTTCAATAACAGCGGTTACGGCCTCCGTATCCTGCCCGGCTTCCTGCAGACGCCGGATATAGCCATCAATCCCATCGAGGTCCTGAAATGCCTCGGCGATGGATGCCAGATCTTCGAAACCGATCTGGGAATCGGGATCGAAAAGCTTGGAATAAGCCTGGTCTACGGATTCGAATTTATCTTGGAACTCGCTGAGCTGGGTTATGATATCCGAAAAGGACATAGGGAGAGTATCGCCTAATTCGCTCCCGGCTTCCACGCATTCATTGATGTAATCGCAAAGCAACTGGGCGGCGTTCTGCCCGTCCTGGACGAGTAATCCGCTTTCTTCTATCGCCTTGTTTAAATTCTCGTATCCTGAGATGGTTTCCGGCGTTAATTGACCGGCTCTTGCCATTTCGATCAGTTCATCCTTCGTTTTTTCGATATTTCCGGAGGAAAGGATATCTGCAAATTCCATACGGTTCCAGCTATTCTGGTCGGTATATTGATAGATTAATTTAAGACTGTCATATATGGATTCATAGGTGTTGATCGCGTCCTGCTCCCCGGATGATAATGGGAGGATTCCCTGGTCTCTTTTTTCAATGGCAATGTCATAGGCATCTTGTAATGAAATCAGTTTTTCTTCCAGGTCGACCACATTGCGGCTTAATCGGGAAGAGTATTCTGTGACTAAATCATTCGCATGCTGGATATCTTTATTTATCCAGTCGGTATTTTCCCCCTTTTTTTCCGCATCTTTCAAATTCTGTTGAGCTTGTGTCAAAAGTTCTATGGAATGAATATAGGAAGCCAGATTTCTGGTGATATCGTCAGGACTGTCGGGATGAGGAAAATCGTAGTTTTCTAATGCGTCAGTGAGGTTATTTTCAGAAATATCATATTTCCCATATTGCGTCTGATAGGCATCCACGGTTGTAACGGCGGCTTCCTTTGCGGCTGCTTCTGCCTTCCGTTTTGCAATGTCCTGCTGGAGCATCAGTTCTTTTGAAATTGCCTGTAGTTCTTCCAGTTCGCCTTTTTCCGTGTAAGTCAAGGCATCTTTGGACTGTAATTCGCTGATGCGCTGGTTAAGACCGTCCAACTCGGAATTGATATTTTCGAGATTGGATTTTTCCGTTTCATATGACGAAACGGCATGGCGCATTGCTTCGTTGGCTTTGTCCACTCTGTGAATCCAGTTGTCGATAGCGGTGACAGCGGCCTGGACGAGCCAGTCCACCAAGGCGTTGCCTATGCTGGCGAGAGCCTGAAGCGCAGCTTTTCCGATTTTGGCGGAGAGAGATATCCCTTTTAGCGACTGCTCGAAACCTTTCGATGTCATTTCGCCATTTTTACAGGTTTTGGCATATTTGATAATGGAAGAATCTACATTCCCCATTTGTTCCGCCAACGCTTCGGCGCTTAAAGCAGAATGGTTAAACTGTTCCTGGAATTCTCTGAACTGGGACATTAATTCATCAGGAATAACAACGTCGTTGAAGCCGAATAATGTTGACAGAGTCCCGTTATGCCCCAGAAGACCAAAGCTTTGATACGCCTTTGAAAGATCGTTGAGTTTATTTTTGACATTTCCTAATGTTTCGCCGAATATTGTAAGTTCTTTGTTTTTTGTTGAGAATATCGTACTGCTATATATACAAATAAAATAGTATGTTGTGGATTCAAACTAATTACTTGTATAACGTATATTTTTGTACTACATAAGGTGGTATTTTGGCCAAGGCTATGTTATAATTTATCAAATATAGAGGAACCGGCAGATAAAAATGAAGCATTTGAAATATCAAAGGAGGAATCTCAGTAAATGAAAAAGCTATTGCCCTTTTTATTAATTCTTTTATTTCTAAACAGTCCCGCTATCCGGGCAAATGCGGCAGAATTAAATCCGAAACCAACGGATGTGCCAGTGGCAGGGGATGCCATAGGAGATAGTTCAACGGAGGATAATGTTATGGAAGACAGTTCAGCGGAGGATAGTTCTGTAGAGGACAGTTTTGAAGAAGATAGTTCTACAGAAAACAGTTCTGTAGAGGATGCGGCTATGGAAAATAATCAGGTAAAAGATAATAGTGCGGATAACGATCTCGTAGAGCAGAATAAAGATTCGGGTAAAATCATAGACGACTTAAAATGGAATCCCGACAAGCCAGGCAGTTTGTCTTTCCATAAAAAGGCCACTAACGGAACAAGTTTTTATGTGGAAGTATTTAAAGATGGAGAAATTCGAATAGGATATTTTTCTGGAACGTTTAAAGAAGAAACGACTGTAGAAGTCGATTTATCCCACATGATTTATGAATCTGGCGATTATGTATTCAGAGTATATATATATTCTGGCAGCGATTATAATAATGCAGAGAGTATATCGGATAATAGTGAGGTATTTCATTATGTACTCCCGGATCAAAAAGTGGAGGCACCCGGGAATGTAAAGTGGGATCCTTCTAATCCTGGATTAGTTACATGGGATTTTGTTGATCATGCGAAAACATATCTTGTTGAAATAAGCAAAGATGATTTTAATTCTGTGGTGCTAAGAGGAAGCAAGGAATATAGTATCCCCCAAGAGGACTTTTCCGAATTGATGGAGCCAGGAACGTCCTATAAAGCAAGAGTAAAAGCCTATAGCGACAATATCAATCTTTATACCCATAGTGATTTTGCGGAATCTCTTCCTTCTCCGGGTAATAGCAGCCAGGATGATGAACAGGATGTGATTTCCGGCGGAGGATCGGAAGCTGAATATAATCCCAATACTGACGATAAGGAAGAACCTGCCCTTTATGTATGGGTTCCGGTGACGGAAGAAGAAAAAATCCGTTATTCCTGTGTAGGTAAAGAAAAAGTAGCATATACGCTGGCAGATGGTTCTCCCTTTGATATGAATATTCAAAACGCAATGCAAGGAACAAAATGCTTTGAGGTATTCCAAAATACAGCAGGGGACTATACGATCGCGAGAACATATAATATTTATCCTCTGAACAGTGAATCCCAATATTCCACGAAGGAAAAGATTACCATTTCCCTTACGATACCGGAATCCCTGCGAAAAGAAAAACGGGAGTTCAGGATGATCTGTGTTACCCAGGATGGAATCCCTGTCATATTGAAAGATATAGATAAAGATCCAAATACAATAACATTTAGCACAGATAAATTTTATGCTTATGCGTTGATTTATAAAGATATAAAATAATAAGTCCTAATAAATGGAAGATGCCTATGTCCTGATTCAAAGCATAGGTATCTTTTGTTTGTGGAAAATGAAAGTATAGCATAATTTGAAAAGGGATGCCAAGGAAATTTTCACATCTCGACCTCAACCAAAACACACTCATCATCCTTAATATATTTCCGTTTAAACTTCATAATCCCCATCTCATCCGCCGCATCAAAGTTCTGCTCATCGATAATTTCCGATTCAAAGATTCCAACTTTTAATACAATGTATTTCACCCATTTTTTGAATGGATATTCCCTCATGATATAATTACCGTTCACGAAAATCCCACCTCCATAGAGATAAGCATATCATATTAACTGTACCATAAAACGGTCTTATAAAAAATGATTTTCATGCTTGCAATAAGGGAAACGGTTTACCCGGATTTTGCGGGCGGCAGGGAGGAGTTTCGGAGGCGGCGAAAGGGCGGCGGGCAGGGAGTGGAGTTTCCAGATGTTGCATACAATCAGAAATTTCACTTATGAAATGGCTCATTGTCCTAGGGAAAAATCGCCACGGAGGGCGATTTTAGGAAGCACAGGACAGGATGTCCGTTGCTTCCGGCCCGTCCGATTGGACACCATATACCCATTTCATTAGTGAAATCTGATTGGAAGCGTCAGCCGGAAACTTCACTCCCTGCCCGCCGCCCTTTCGCCGCCTCCGAAACTCTTCCCTGCCGCCCGCAAAATCCGGGTAAACCGTTTCCCGCTCCTCCCACCAGCAAATACAATGAAGAGGGTGAAAACAATTCTCCGTTTCTTCCACAAAGGCCAGGAGAAATCCCAGCATTATCCTGTTTTCTCCCGAATATAACCGGTTGCTGTAAAAAAACAGGAGAGCAGCCACGCTCTTTTGGTTGATACCCAGTCACGGGCAGGTTTTCCTTCCTGGTTTCGAGTACC